>SAMEA104315433__coassemble_57_pt1 | contig 76898 bp, 52 predicted proteins | sample SAMEA104315433__metabat2_high_PE_016 | metagenome-assembled genome bin SAMEA104315433 (sample SAMEA104315433) | gut metagenome | biome: Monkey gut; feature: monkey-associated habitat; material: faeces | place: China | collected 2013
TTCGTCTTGGTGCTGATGTTATATTCCCAGCAGCAGGAGGGGCCGGAAACGGTGTATTTGCAGCTGCTAAAGAGAATAACAATGTTTACATCATTGGTTGTGATGCTGATGAGTGGGCAAGTGGTTATAGAAGTGGTTCACAAGGAGCAAATGTTGTGCTTACAAGTGCATTGAAGGTACTTCACAAAGCTGTTTATGATGCTCTTGTTGACTACACAAATGGCTCATTCAAGGGTGGTCAGAACTTGATTCTTAATGCAGAACAGGGCGATTACACGGGCTTTGTATCTGGTGAGCATTGTCAGTTATCGGATGCAGATGTTGCATTTATGAACGATGCTTATGTAAAGATCAAGAGTGGCGAAATTGTTCCTGCAGGTCAGTTTACATCAACAAAGTATTCAGACTTTGCAGCAAGCCCTGCAGTAGCAACACCAAGAAGATAGTTTTGCTATAAGGCTTGTTATAAAACTAAAGGAGTCCATCGTGGGCTCCTTTTTTAAGCAATACCTAATTTTAATTAGGTAAAGTCACAAACCGTGCCTTTTGTAGCCTTGATTAAATCCGCGGCTTTTAACTTTAGCATACAACCCCGCCTGCCGCTGCTTACAAAGACATAATCTTCAAGTAGTATTGTTTCTTCAATAAAAGTTGGATAGGTTTTTATCATACCAAGTGGAGAACAGCCACCGCGAATATAGCCAGTGTGTTTTTGAAGATCTGTGATTTTTAAAAGGTCTATTTCTTTGCTACTAGTGAGACTTCTGGCTTTCTTGAGCGAAACTTCCATATCTGCAGGCAATGAGAAAACGAACAACCTGTTGTCAGAGTTTTTCATCACAATTGTTTTAAAGATCTGTTCAGCCTCGATTGAAAGTTCTTTTGCTACGTGTATGGCATCTAGGTGATCTTCGTCGAAAGGGTATTCAAAAGCCTCGTATTCAATAGATAGACCGTCTAAAATTCGCATTGCATTGGTTTTAATTTTTGTCATCCGTGCCTTCTATGGATGCAATTTTGTAATTGCCATTATTTTCAGAGTATTCGTATTTTGACTTATTTACATCGAATGAGAATGAAAATGAGGTTTCGTCGTTGCTTATAAGTGCAAAATTGGAAATTTCGCCTTCTCTGCAGTTGAGAGTTTTTGATATATTCTCCATAATTTTGCTATTGGTGTTGTCTATGTATTTTGCATCGAAAAGTCGAAGATCTTCAAGTGAATCGAATTCAAAAATTGTGTCTTTAGGGTAGACTTTTACTTTCATTGGTGGAAGTTCTTTAACATTGTCTATAAACAACTGCTCCCAGAGTTTATTGTCGTAATGCTTGTTTTTATGAGCCATTTCGATAAGCGGAACAAATGCATCAGAGAATGTTTTATCATAAAAAACAGCCCCAAGCATAATATCGCCCTCTGTTCCAGAAATGTGAACATCGGTAATATTATTATCCTTGTCTTTTATAATGTACCATTCGTTGCTCGGTTTTGCAATATGCTCCGCAGAATAGAAACTACACTCTTCGTAAGGCGAAAATGGGTTTGTCGTAAAGTAGTCGTCCGACGAACAAATGTAAGTGTTTTTAAGTAGATGCCTGACTAAATAAAGTGTTTCGATGTTGTTTTTCGCAGCATAACATTCGTTTATAACAATTTTTGCACCAAACTTTTCTGTAAGATAATAAAATGCTTCTTTTTTATAACCAACAACAATAGTAATGTCGTTTATGCCGGCTTCCAAGAGCTGTCTAATCTGCCTTTCTATGAGGACTTCGCCTTTTACAGAGAGTAGCCCCTTTGGTTTTTCTAGTGAGAGTGGAACAAAGCGAGACGAAAGCCCTGCCGCCATTATAATCGCATTATCAACCTTAATTTTACCCATTTTCATCAGCAATACTCATTTTATCTTAAAACTTTAAAAAAAACAATGTACAAAGTTTAAAAATCGTGATACAATATAAGAATACACTATAAAACAAGTGAGCATCGGTTATGTCAGAAGAAAAAGAAGAACTAATTGCTGATATAAAGTCTCTTGAGGAAGGACGAAAGTGGATACAGATTGCCACCGTTCTAAAAAATATGAACGAGATGGATGCTGCTGAAGTTCTCTCTGAATTAAAAGCCGAGAGCATTGTGATAGTGTTTAGGGCTCTTCCAAAGGATTTTGCGGCTGATCTATTTGCAAATCTTGAGCCTCATGAGCAGGGGATTATTTTAAGCGGTGCAACGGAAAAAGAAGTCGGTTCGCTTCTTGAGGAGTTGATGGTTGATGATGCTGTTGATGCACTTGAAGAATTGCCAGCTAATTTCGTAAGTAAACTTTTGCTATCCGTTTCGCCTGAGACTAGGGCTACAATCAACAAGTTCTTGCAATATCCTGAGAACAGTGTCGGCTCTATTATGACTGCCGAGTTTGTATCGCTCAAGAAGAAAATGACCATTGCTTCTGCGATCGAACATATTCGTAAAGATGCAAACGAGAGCGAACAGATCTACACTTGTTATGTTATGGATGCCACTCGTCACCTTGAAGGTACGGTGTCGTTAAAAGAGTTAATTCTTGCAAAAGACAGTGATCTTGTTGAAGACATAATGGAGAGGGAGGTGATATCGGCAACTACATCGGAAGATCAGGAAGTTGCGGCTCACTTGTTCTCAAAATACGACTTGCTGTCCTTGCCAGTAGTTGATGCTGAAAATCGCCTTGTTGGTATTGTTACGGTTGACGATATCATCGATGTTATCGAAGAGGAGGCCACAGAAGATGTTGAAGTTATGTCGGCTGTTACACCTTCTGACAAGACCTACCTTGAGGCGAGTGTGTTTCACCTTGCAAAAAACAGAATTGTTTGGTTGCTTCTCTTGATGTTCTCATCGATTTTTTCAAGTGTGGTGCTTACGGCTAACTCGGCGGTGTTCTCTGCAATTCCATTGCTTGTTGCTTTTATACCGATGTTAACTGATGCTGGCGGAAATGCGGGGAGTCAGTCGAGTGCGACTATAATTCGTTCGTTTGCAATGCACGAGATCTCCAACAAAGACTTTTTTAAGGTGCTTATAAAGGAGATTTTGATAGGGATTATAGCGGGAACTGTGCTTGCTCTGTTCAATTTTGGCAGAATGATGATACAGTACAATGGCGATTTAAGGCTTAGTCTTTCTGTGTCGCTCGCCTTGATTTTCACCGTTATGATAGCAAAAGCCTTGGGTTGTATTTTGCCGTTTTTTGCACGTATTGTGAAGCTTGACCCCGCCTTAATGGCGGCTCCGCTGATATCCACAATTATGGATTCGCTCTCGCTTGTGGTGTACATGGCGATTTGTAAGGCAATTTTCCGCTTGTAAAAAAACAGGATTTAGTGTATAATATAAAATAGCACTCTTTTGATTGCATTAATAAAGGACTAATAATGAAAAATATAGATATAAACGATATAGAAAAGTTAAACGAAAATATAAAAGCTTTGAATGAACAGCTCACTATTTTTCCAAAGCCAGAAGATTTAGTTGCTCTTTCTAAAATAATAAAAAAGAACATCCCTTTCTACAGACGTAGGGATTTTTATGCATACATGACTTATATGAACTTGGCGAATATGAACTTGGCGAATATGCCTTATTCGTTTAAAGCTAATCAAAACAAGGCTGATGGGAAAAACAAAGCCACTATGCCAAATCAAGGCGAAGCAAAAGTAAAGAATGTTTTTCCAACGGAGACTGTAATGTGGATGAACTATTCGATTCGTGGCAGTCAGGCTGCCAGTGAATTTAAAGCATATGTTGCAGAGAAAGCCAAGATTTCTGAAGAAGACATTCTTAAGATTTCGCCTAGCAAGTATTACTCATTTGTAAATTTTAAGACAAAAGAGGCTTTAGAAGCGTCCCTTTCTGCATTAGAAGGTGTAAATTACAAGGGTAAGGTGCTAAAGGTAAATCGCAAGACTAACTAACAGTTTTTGCCTTTTTCTGCATTCATCGAAAAAAATCGCATAATTCTCTTAAAAAAGTTTGAGAAATGTGTTATAATATAAAGATGTAGTGTTTTAATTGCTAAAACCCGAAAGGAGTGCTAGTATGAGTGCAGAAAAAGGCAAAAGCAAAGTCGGTTTTGATAACGACAAGTATCTTCAAGAGCAAACAAGGTTTATTCTTGAACGGGCAAAACACGGAGGCGAGAAGTTATACATAGAATGTGGCGGTAAACTTCTACACGATTTTCATGCTTCACGAGTTTTGCCAGGATATGATCCTGATGTGAAGATGCGAGTGTTCTCATCGCTCGTTGATAAAATAGACATTATTATCTGTATTCATGCCGAGGCAATAGAGAATAAAAAGATTAGGGCAGATTTCGGCACTACTTACGATGCTGATGTTTTCCAGATGATTGAAGACTTCAAAGCTTGGGGGTTAAATCCAACTCGTGTGGTTATAACCCGTTTTAAGGGTGAAAAGTCAGCACTTTTGTTCAAAGACCTACTTGAACGCCGAGGCATTAAGGTTTATTTGCACACTCCAACTAAGGGCTATCCTACTAATGTTGATGAAATTGTATCTGATGCAGGGTATGGTCAAAACGAATATATCGAAACAGAAAAACCTATAGTTATAGTTACGGCACCAGGGCCTGGTAGTGGAAAACTTGGCACCTGCCTTTCGCAGATTTACCACGAGTTTAAGCGAGGAAAGAAGGCTTCGTATTCTAAGTTTGAGACATTTCCAATTTGGAACTTGCCGATTGATCACCCAGTTAATGTGGCTTATGAAGCGGCGACTGCAGATCTTGGCGATGTGAATTTGATAGATCATTTTTATCTTGCAAGCACAGGAAAAACGGCGGTAAACTACAATAGAGACTTAGAAGCATTTCCGCTTCTTAAGCGAATTCTTGAAAAAATTACTGGCGATGAAAGCATATATAAATCGCCAACCGATATGGGAGTAAACCGCTGTGGGTTTGGTATTGTAAACGATGCGGTTGTGAGAGAAGCGGCTAATCAAGAGATAATTAGGCGCTATCTAATCGCCCGCGAAGAATATGCAAAAGGGAGAGTTTCAAAACAAACCGTAGATCGTTCTTACGATATAATGAGCCGTATGGGACTCACTCCGCTTATGCGTCCTGTCGTTCCAGTCTGTCATGCGCGTCTTACTTCAGCCATAGCTAAAGGCAAGGGGAAGGACGGTATCACTTGTGTTGGTGCTATTGAATTGCCAGATGGTGAAATAGTTACTGGCACTAATAGTCCGCTTATGCATGCTTCTACTGCGATGCTGTTTAATGCTTTGAAAACCATGGCGAAGATCGATGATGAAGTGGATTTGATTCCAGAGGACATTATTCGCTCTGTTCGCCATATGAAAAAAGACATTTTGCACGAGGTCGGTTGTTCGTTGAACCTTGATGAAGGTTTGATCTGTTTGGCTCTCTCTGCCGCCACATCAAAGGATGCAAAGCGAGTGCTTGAGACTCTTCCGAAGGTGAAGGGCTTGCCTGCACATCTTTCGCATATTCCATCCTCTGGCGATTTGAAGGGGCTTCGTGTGCTTGGAATTAATGTAACTTCAGAGGATGTATATCCACGTTCTGAACTTGCGCGATATATAAGGGAAGAGGTGTAATGAGTTTATTTATAAAGTATCCAGGATGGATGTCGCCGTATGTTTTTCCGCATACCACTTTTTTAAGATGGTATTCATTGATGTACCTTGTGGCTTTTGTCACGGCTTGGTTGTTGTTGCTCCAGATTTTTAAAAAGGACGAGAGCCGTTTGACAGTGGGCATAAAGGACAAAAAAGATCGTATAAATTTGGCAACTGACCTTGTTGTTTACGTTGCAATCGGTTTGGTGTTAGGAGCGCGTCTTGGCTCCGTGCTGATATATAGCGGATCGTTCTATTATAAGCATCCGTGGTTGATATTTTGGCCATTCCAAAATGGAAAGTTCGTTGGACTTCCTGGAATGAGTTATCACGGCGGTGTAGTTGGGGCGATTGTCGCTGGCTTGATTTATGCGAAGGTGAAAAAAGTTTCGTTTTGGGATATTGCCGATACATTGGTGTGTGTAATTCCGTTTGGTTATACTTGGGGGCGACTTGGCAACTTCTTTAATGCAGAACTCTATGGTAGAGTGACGGCATCTCCATTTGGAATGTTGTTTCCTGATAATTCAACCGAGTGGGTGGATTCGTCCTTGCCGTGGATTAAGAATGTGATGGATAAGGTTGGCATCGAGAGTGCATCTCGGTTTGTAAACCTTCCGCGCTTTCCGAGCCAGTTGTACGAAGTTTTTTTTGAAGGCATTGTAGTTGGTGCAATTATGTGGTTTGTTGTGCGACCACGATTGAAGAGGATTATACCAGGCTCTGCACTAGGACTGTATCTTTGCTTGTACGGTTTTGCACGCTTCTTTATAGAATATCTTCGCGAACCAGATAGGAATCTTGGCTATATAATAGCATTAGGACCTGGTAGCGATACAATCGAAGTGTTCACTTCTATTCTCAACATTTCGATGGGGCAAATCTTGTGTTTCATAATGATAGTCGCTGGGCTTGTTCTGATATTTTGGGCGAAGAAGCATAATCGTTCACTTGTAGAAGTAAGTAGCACTCAACCAAAAACAGCTACAAACTCAACAGTAGTTCCACCAAAGAAAAAAAAGAACAAACATAATAAAAAGAGGTAAGAATGATACCAACTCTCACGACAATAGAAGATAGGCTCTCGGTGCTTCGTCACGAAATGGATAGGGAAGATGTAGACTGTGTTTTTATAACAAGCCTCACACCAAGCCTTGGTCAATCTGACGATGAATATTGGGATGCCGTAAAATACATTTCAGGCATTGAAGCATCTGGCGATGCTGTTGTTCTCGTTTACAAGAACGAGGCTTTTGTATTCTCCGATTCTAGATACAAGAACGACATTGAAAAGAAACTCGACAAGAAGTTTTATTCGTTTGCTTTATCTGATGGCTTTTCTTCTGCAAGCGATGCGGCTTTTTCGTTTGTGATGTCAAAGGTGGGCGAGAATAAAATTACATTTTCAGCAGATACTCGCACTTTGCCTTATTCATCTTTCAGAAAGTTTTTTAAACCGACTGGTGTAGAAATTAAAAATGTCGATCTACTCGACAGAATTTGGATGGATCGACCTCAGCCTAAAAGTATAACCTACACGGATACTGAGCATTTAGTTTTTGATGACGACAAGCACAATGTGTTTGAACCGCGCGAAGATAAGTTGAAGCGCATAATAGATTTTCTTGAAAAGCAAGGACCAAAGGTTGATGCTTTTTTAACTACGAACGAAAGTGAGATTGGCTACATCTTGAATCTCTCTGCAGACGATGCAGGCCCTACACTTGGAACATATGGAGCTTTGTTCGTGATTGCAAACGAGGCTTATTTGTTTACGGATGCTCATATTGCAAGGGCGACTCTTGATGATTTTGAAAAGATCAGCAGAGATAATAGTTTGAATGTAAAGAAAATACATGTGTTTGAGTATAAAAAACTCGATAAAATGGTATCATCCTTGCTTCCAACTAATTGCCGAGTTGGGGTGTCGCTTGGAAATATTCCGCTTTCAATAGTTACAATTTTTGGCAAGAATAAAATTATTGGCTTTGATCTCTTTGACGGAATTCCTGCCGTAAATGCGAGTGTAAAAACACCAGCAGAGATTAGGGGAATGCGCCTTTCGCATTTGAACGATGGTGTTGCATTTGCTAAATTCTTGTATAAGAAGCACCAAAAGGATACGGAGAGCAAAAATAGTTTTTCATATTCGCCACTGCATGAGGAAGACTATGTGAATATGTTTGTCGACGAAAAAAAACGAAACCCCAATTATATTCGCGAGAGTTTTGCTCCAATTTCTGCATTTGGTGTAAACGGGCAATGTCCACATTATAGTTTTAAGAGTGGCGAAAGTGCTATTATGACTTCTGGGCTTGTAGTATTTGACACAGGTTCGCAATATACTTTTGGTACTACTGATTTTACTCGCACTCTTGTTGTTGGAGACGAGATTAAGGAAGAGTGGAGAAACGATTACACCGAGGTGCTTGATGCACATTTGTCTGTGCTTAGCGGATTTTATAAATGCAACGAAACCACAGGTTTAATGCTAGATAGTGTTGCTCGTTCAAGTATGTGGAATTTATGCGATGATTATGAGCATGGCACAGGGCATGGCATAGATTGTCGTGGCAATGTACATGGCATATTTCCTCGCCTTTCTTTGAAACATTCGATTATGAGTGCCTTGTATCTTCATCACGGAATGATGTTTTCGGTAGAGCCTGGGCTTTATAGTCACGGCGACTATGGCATTCGCATTGAGAATATCGTAATGGTTGATGAAAGTGTGCCACCTCTTCGCGAGAAAGGTTTTTTTGTCTTGCAGAGTATGACGCTTGCACCGTATGAAAGGCGACTTATAAAAAAGGAACTGCTCTCTGGTAAAAAGATAATGTATATCAACGAATACCACGAAATGGTTTACAAGTTGATCTCTCCGTATCTAAATGATGAGGAAAAGTCTTACTTTAGAGAAATAACACTACCACTTTAAGGAGTAAACCATTGGTGTTTTTAAGTTCAAAAAAAAACATCTCGTTAGAGGTAATACCCAGCCCACGAAAGAGATCCTAGAGGATGTCAGTTCAGTAGTGAGAAAAAAAGAATTTTTTTCTCACTATTTGTGAAAAAATGTGTTATAATATAAGAAAGGAGTATTTTGTGGACAAAGTTAGAATTATAGAAGTAAAGCAAAGTGTTTTCGAAAATAACGATAAAGAAGCGAATGAGCTTCGCTCTGATCTTAAAAACGAAGGCACATACCTTATCAATCTTATGTCGTCTCCAGGCAGCGGTAAAACTACCACTCTGCTAAAAACTATAGATAAACTCAAAGATAAAATCAAAATCGGAGTTATGGAAGCCGATATCGATAGCGATGTGGATGCAAAGAAAATCGCCACAACTGGAGTGAAAGCCATTCAACTTCACACAGGCGGAATGTGCCATCTTGATGCAGCGATGACGAAGGAAGGGCTTACAGAACTTGGCACTTCTGATTTAGACTTGGTTTTTCTTGAGAATGTCGGCAACTTGGTTTGCCCCGCAGAATTCGATACTGGTGCTATTAAGAATGTTATGATACTCTCTGTTCCAGAGGGCGACGACAAGCCTCTTAAATATCCGCTTATATTCACTGTTTGTGATGTTCTTTTGATAAATAAGATGGACACATTGTCGCTGTTTGATTTTGATATAGACAGACTCAAGAAGAATGCGAAGATGCGCAATCCGAACATTAAAATATTCCCAATTTCTGCAAAGACAGGGCAGGGCATTGATGAGTGGTGCGATTATTTGTATAATGAAGTTGATGCTTGGAGAAAACAGTAATGAGTGTTATAGTTTCGCCGTCCATCCTTGCTTTTCCGTTTTCGAATGCAGATTCTGCGATAAAAGTTATTGAAGGGAGTTCTGCTCCTTGGGTTCATCTTGATGTGATGGACGGCTCATTTGTGCCACCAATTACATTTGGTTCACAATTTGTTGCTGATATTCGGAAAAATACAAAAATGTTTTTTGATACTCATCTTATGGTCGAACATCCTGAAACCCATATTGATTCGTTTGTAAAAGCAGGAAGCGATGCGATAACTATACATAAGGAAGCAACCGTTCATCTTGATCGTGTGTTAAACTATATCAAGGCTCAAAAGGTTCTCTCTGGGGTAAGTATTGTACCATCAACTCCAGTTAGTGATATTATCCCGATTCTTGGTATAGTAGACATCGTGCTTGTGATGAGTGTAAATCCAGGCTATGGCGGGCAAAAGTTTATTGAGTACTCGCTTGATAAAATCAAAATGCTCTCAGAATTACGAAAAGAAAAAGGCTATTCCTACAAAATCTCTGTGGATGGTGGGGTGAACGAAGAGACCTTTGAAAAGATAAAAAAGAGTGGTGCTGATATTTTAGTCGCCGGCTCTGCCTTTTACAATGCCACTGATAAAAAGGAGTTTGTGAAGAAACTCTCGCTCTAATGAAAAACAAAGGTCAACAACTTAGTGAAACAATCATAATTCTCTTGATTTGCTTTATCCTAATGCTTGTGGTTTATTTTCTTACTTCTGCTTTGATTACAAAAACGACAACCGAAGAAAAGATGGAAACGGAGCGAGTGATATTTGATATGTATATCGCTTCAAAATCCAATATAACTTCTGTTGAAAGTGTTTTAAAGGAAAACAAGGTTGAAGGTTTTGCAATCTACGATAAAAACGGCAGAATATACTTTAAGTACGGCGAAACTCCAGAGTTTGATGATATTCCAGAGCGATACTTTTTAGGCGATTATTCGGATATAAAAATAAGAGCAAATGGCATTGAATATATCGCACGACCAAAGAGTCAAAGTGTGAGTCCTTTAGCCACGCCAGGGTCGTCAAGTAGCATATTTTCAAACAAGGCTACAGATTCTTCTTCAGAAGAAGACACAGCTTTATCGATTGTGTATATACGTCGTGTAGATGTTGACGCGGCGCACCGCATTATGACACTTCGAATTGTTAGCATTTCATCTATGCTGATAATTGTTATTCTCGGTGCAACCTTGCTTGGTTATAGAAAAAGAGCATTAGAACTATTGGAGAAGTTGAATAAAAACGATGCAACAGCAACGGTTGGCGAAGCTGCCCGTACTCTTGCACACGAAATTAAAAATCCGCTATCTACAATATTGATCCAAACTGCGATTTTAAAGCGAAAGCATCCTGATAGCGAAGAGGATTTTAACGAGATTGAAAACGAAGTAAATCGTATACTTGTGCTTGCAGATCGCACAACTGGTTTTTTGAGCAATCCAATTGGCAATCCAAAAGACATAGCCTTGGTGCCTTTCTGTCGCGAATTTTATAATCGTTTTGATTATCCGCTCTCTGTTGCATTTGAGCCTAATTGTGAAGATGTTGAAGTGTTCTTTGATGAAGTGAGACTCCGAAGTGTAATAGAAAATCTAATAAAAAATTCAATAGAAAGTATGCAAAGCCAAAATATGGACGGCTCTGAGAAAGAACCAGTTCGCCTTGAAATTTCAGAGCAGGGACGCCTAAATGTACGCTTGCTCGTTGAAGATAGGGGGCAAGGGCTTCCCACAGATGTAAACACAGAAGATTTGTTTAATGCATTTTTTACAACGAAGACTACTGGCTCTGGAATTGGACTTTCGATTTGTAGGCAATTTGTAGAAGCAGAAGGGGGCGAGATACATCTCTATCCGCGAGAAGGCGGAGGCACAGTTGCCGAAGTTATATTCAAGAGGTCTAAAAAATGAACATACTGATTGTAGACGACGAAAAGGCTTTACGAAGCCAACTTATAAAATATATGGCTTTAGAAGGCATTGAAGCAGATGGCGAAGAAAACGGTGAACTTGCTCTAAAAGCACTTGAGAAAAAGAGTTACGATGCTGTGCTTGTTGATTTACGTATGCCAGTGATGGATGGGCTTACTATGATCAAAGAAGCCAGAAGCAAGGGCTATCGTATGCCGATCATTATGATGAGTGCCCACGGCGAAACCTCTGATGCTGTCGCAGCCCTCAAAAGCGGAGCTGAAGACTATATTGTAAAACCTTTTATGCCAGACGAACTCATAATTCGCCTTCGTCAGAACATTGATGCATTTAAGTCGAAAAACTACCTTGAAGCTACCGTAAAGAAAAAGGATGAAACCAATACTTTTATAGGTGAATCTGCAGAGATTTCGCGGATTAAAGAATTGGTTTTGAAAATGAGTGCCTCCCTTTCTAATGTTTTAATTACTGGTGAGAGTGGTACTGGCAAAGAGGTGCTTGCTCGCTATATTCACTCTGCCTCGCCTGCGAGTGCAGGACCTTTTATTCCAATCAACCTTGCTGGCATTCCTGAAAACCTTATTGAAAGCGAACTGTTCGGCTATGAAAAAGGTGCATTTACTGGTGCGGTGAGTAGAAAGGCTGGCCTTTTTGAGCTCGCTCAAGGCGGAACCTTATTCCTTGATGAAATCGGAGATGCTAGCCTTTCATTGCAAGTAAAACTTTTACGTGTGATACAAGAAAAAACCATTATGCACATTGGTGGAAACACACCAATCCCAATCAAGGTGCGTTTTATAAGTGCAACTAACAAGAATCTTGAAGAGATGATCAAGGAAAAAACTTTCCGCGAAGACTTGTATTTCCGCTTGAATGTCGTGCATTTTCATTTGCCTCCATTACGAGAGAGAGGCGATGATGTGGTTTTGCTTGCCAAGAATATTTTGAAGCACCTCAGCGATGTAAACTATTCAAGCAATGTTGAACTCACAGACGATGCCGTTAAGCGACTGAAGAGTTATGCCTTTCCTGGAAATGTACGCGAGCTTGAAAATATGCTTGAGCGAGCAATGATATTTGCATCAAACGGCAAAATCGATGCGAGTACATTAGAATTTGTAGGCGATAAGGGTGGAGAATACAATGTTCAGAGCAATATTTTTGCCGAAAAAGAAGAGGGCAGCTCTGTGATCCTCTCTATGCGTTCTGCTGAAATCAATGCAATAAAAAATGCTCTTACAGCCTCAGGTGGAAACCGCACAAAGGCTGCAGAGCTACTTGGTATTTCGAGGCGTACCCTTATCTCAAAGATTGAAGAGTATGCAATAGATCTTTGATAGAAACACTCATAGTCTCATCCAAATTATTGCGCTTCTTTATTTCAACTTTACCCTCTTTTAGCCCCTTGTTGCCAAGAGTGATGATGAGTGGAATGCCGATAAGTTCTGCATCGGCGAATTTTACACCAGCATTTTCGTTTCTATCATCGTAAAGTACATCATAGCCGTTCTTTAACAATTCGTCATAGATTTTGTCGCATTCGGTGTTGTCTTTGCAAAGAGAGATTAAATGTACATCGTATGGTGCAACGGATGAGGGGAGCATCAAGCCTTTGTCGTCGTTGTACTCTTCTGCGATACAGCCGAGAGCACGACCTATCCCTATGCCGTACGAACCCATAATTACTGGCTTTCTGTCGCCGTTCTCGTCTTGGAAGTAGAAGCCGAGGCTTTCTGAGTATTTTGTGCCGAGTTGGAAGATGTTGCCGACTTCAATTCCTCTGTCTGCCTTAAGATGTGCTTCTTTGCATTTTGGACAAATGTAGCCTTCCTTTCCGCTTGCGATATCGGCAACTATGCCACCTTTCCAATCTCTTCCATAATTTGTGTTTATGTAATGGAATCCTTGCTCGTTTGCACCAGCAACAAGGTTTAGGTTGTCTTTAATACTGTCATCGACGACTAGTACAGCCTTGTCAAGATTTACACCGATTGGGGAGGCAAAACCAGGCACCATACCGAATGCTTTAATTTCGTCGTCTGTTGCAGGGCGCATATCTAGAGCTTTTGCTACATTTTTGAGCTTGCTCTCTTCAACATCAAAGTCGCCACGGATAATAGCAACGATTAGTTTGTTGTTGTGAACACTCTCGTCTTTTTCGTCTTCGAATTCGCCAGTCATAAATACGGCTTTGGCGGTTTGATTAGGTTTGATCTTTAGGAAATCGCAGAGTTCTTGAATTGTCGCAGCATGTGGAGTTGCGACCTTTTCCATCTTCTTTGCTGTTTTTTCGCCGTTTGATTCTTTTATGAAGGTGGCAACTTGTTTGTTTGCTGTGTATCCGCATTCGTCACAGTGTATAATTGTGTCTTCGCCGAGTGGAGAGAGATACATATACTCGTGTGAAATGCGACCGCCCATCATTCCTGAGTCGGAGAGAACTGCAAGCACTTTTGTAAGTCCAAGGCGATTGAATATCCTAAAGTATGCATCGTAGTGGGCTTTGTACTGCTTTTCAAGACCTTCTTGATCCTTGTCAAAACTGTATGAGTCTTTCATTGTAAATTCGCGTACTCGGATAAGACCTGCACGAGGGCGTGGATCGTCTCTCCATTTAGTCTGTATTTGGTATATGAGCTGAGGGAGTTTCTTGTAAGAATCAACCTCGAATTTTGCAACATCAGTTGCACATTCTTCGTGAGTCATAGCAAGCACCATATCGCGCTCTTGTCTGTCTTGAAAACGGGTGAGTTCAGAGCCGATTGAATAATAGCGGCCTGTTGCTTTCCATACATCGGCAGGGTTTACAACTGGAAATAGAACTTCTTGTCCACCAATTGCATTTATTTCTTCGCGAACGATGTTTTCTATTTTTCGTATAGTTTTTAAACCGAAGGGCAAAAGATCAAAAACTCCTGCACCGATCTGCTTGATGTAGCCAGCACGTAGGAGCATAGCATAGCCATTGCTTTCAGCCCCAAGAGGAGCCTCTCTGAGTGTTCTTGAAAATGATTGACTTAACTTCATATGTTACCTTATTTTTAGTTTATTCTATTAGTGTATCACATTTACGAGAATAATACAACTGCCCACACTTGAATGAGTGGAGTGCTGTAAATTCCTTCAGTTCTTTTACCTTTGATTGATACTGAAGAGGTGGGCAGATTTAAGATTTTTTCAACATTTTCTGTAATTCTTTTGGCATATGGGGTTACCATAACTTCGTCGCTTTGTATGACAATATCGATATTGACAATTTTTGGCGATTTCGCAACTTTGTAGACTTCCGCAAGGTTCTTCATAGAGTCGGCACCTTTGTTTTTGTCATCCGTATCGCTAAAAATTTCGCCGATGTTTTTGTTTAAGAATAGCGGAGCGATTGCATCGATGAGAGAGTGAGCCAAACAATCGCCGTCGCTGTGGGCGACTGTGCTGTATTCAGAATCGATGTTTATTCCGCCAAGAAGTAGTGGTTTATCTGATTTTAAAAGGCGATGTACATCATAGCCAAGAGCGATTTTCACTCTAAGTCCTCCTTGTATGTGATTTTAATGTTTGTATTTTCGCCTTTTGTTAGGTGAACAGATGCTCCGCTTAAAAACACTAATTCGCTGTCATCTGTGGCAAGTGGATTATAAAAGTTAGAATAAGCTTTTTCAAGAATAGCTTTTTTGAATACTTGCGGAGTTTGTATACTCACATAACTAGAACGTTCTACATTTGAAATCACGAATTCGCCTTTTACCATTTTGATGCTGTCTCTCAAAGGCAAATATGGTATGCTTGCCGAGTATATAAGGGCATCTTCAAATACTTGGTTGACTAATGTAGGCGATGCAAAAGGTCTGGCACCATCGTGGGTAATGATGTAATCAGTATGGTATTCCTTTAATGCCTCAATTCCGTTCTTTGTACTTTCTGCTCGAGTGTCTCCGCCTTCGACAAACATCAACTTTTCTTTTAATCCCTTGGGTAAATTATAAAAGTCTATGGCTTTTTGGGTTTCCTCAAGGAACTGTTTGTTGTAGACTATTGCAATTTTTGCAATATACTTTTTTAGTGGATTATACACACTTTCAAGCGACGAGAATAACACGGTTTTGCCGTTTTTTAGAGTGGCAAATTCTTTTTTTTCAGCCTTGTCGCTATTGTTCCACCTCGTGCTATTCCCTGCTGCAGTGATGATTAAAGAGGCACTTGCCATTATGGTAGGAGTTCCTTGAGTCGTTTGTTAGCTTCTTTTACTGTTATATCGTACACTAAAGCCATTTCAGTTACTAGCATTGCAATAGACGAATCGTAAAGGCGTCGCTCTTGCAAGGGCAAATCTTTGTCTTTGTTTCTAGAGTGCAATGATATTATTACTTTAATTGTAGAAAGCACATCGCCGTTTTTTACAAGTTCGTTGTTGATTTGTTGGCGCACTTTCCAATCGCAATTTGTATTTTCAGGCTTATCGTGAAGGTGTACAAGGGAACTTTCTAGTTCTTCTTTTGAGATTAGGTGGCGAATGCATTTGGATTTTACCTGTTCGAATGGTATGGAAATGCTCATCTTTGTGGTAGGAATGTAGATTACAAAAAACGATACATCTCTGTCGCCAATTTTATGTTCCTCGACTCTTTCGATTTTGCCGATGCCGTGGTATGGATAAACTACAGTGTCGCCGATTGAGAAAGTTTTTTGAAGTTCCTTCTTTTCCTTTTCTGTTAATGGATGAACTTCTGTAGTTTCTTTATTGTCTTGAGGTTTGCTTTTTTTACTGTAGCTTAATTTCACCATACTTATATTATATCACAGATTTTGAAAATGTGGTATAAAAATTTTAAAAAAGTTTTTAATTGGCTTTTAAATGCTGTAAAGGTGTTGTTTAAGGCTGACCTTATGCCTTGTAAAATGAAATAAGATATCTTGTGAATAGCAACTTCCCAGCCCGCGACGGATATTCGAATGATATTTAGAAAATTATCTTCTAGCACAACATAGCCCGCGACGGAGATCTTGTCAGAACCCAAAAAAGATGTCCTGTGGAAAGTGACTACCCAGCCCTTGACAGAAATTTTAATGAGATTTAGAAAATTATCTTTTAGTACAACCAGCCCGCGACGGAGATCTTGTCAGAACCCAAAAAAAATGTCTTGTGAATAGCAATTCCTTGCACCCGACGAAGATCGGGATGAGATTTGGAAAGTTGAAGCCACAAGGCTAGCGCATGGGTGTACTTTGTGTACATTCAAGCGCCTTGTGGCTGACTTTTCAAATATCGCCCGAGATTCTAGGGATTTTCGTGCCATAGTGCAAAAAACTAAAATTTTTTGCACTATTAGTAAAAGGTGTGTTATAATATAATAATGGACAGATTGCACTTAAAGACCGACAACAAAAATTTTGAACGTATGCTTGAAATGTTTGAACGGCGCATTAAAGCTACAACCGCGGGGCTATGCCCTGTAGATGTTGTGAGATCCTTTCTCGAAACTTATCATTCGCAATCGTGTGGAAAGTGTACACCGTGCCGTATCGGAGTAGGACAACTTTGCTTTTTGCTTGATGATATTCTCGATGATAAAGCGGATGATACAACATTGCCGTTGATCGAGAAACTCTCTGATAGCCTTACCGCGAGTGCAGATTGCGAGATTGGCTCTAACGCAGGCTATTTGATGAAGTTTGCACTCAAAGAGTTTAAAAGTGATTTTGAGATGCACATAAAAGAATCCCATTGTTCTGTAGAAAACAGAGATGCTGTGCCTTGTCGTGCAAAGTGTCCTGCCAATGTAGATGTGCCAGGCTATATTGCACTTTGTAAGGAAGGGCGATACAAAGATGCCGTCCGTCTCATTAGAAAGGACAATCCTTTTCCAGTTGCTTGTGCTTTCGTCTGTGATCATCCTTGCGAGTCAAATTGTAGACGTCGTATCGTTGATGATGCAATTAATATTCGTGGACTAAAAAATGCAATTGTTTCAAATTCTGGCTTTGTTAAGGCTGAAAAGCCTGCCGTTCCAACTGGTAAGAAGGTAGCAATCGTCGGAGGAGGTCCTAGCGGTTTGACTTGTGCCTATTATCTTCGCTTAATGGGACACAGTGTGTCAATTTACGAAACAAATGAACGACTTGGCGGTATGCTCTATTATGGAATACCTCGTTATCGCTTACCACAAAAAGAACTTGACCGCGATATAAATAATATTTTGTCGCTCGGTATTGATGTTCACCTTGGCGAAAAAATAGGCGAAAAAATTTCTATAGATACACTTCGAAACAACTACGATGCGGTTTATATCACTCTAGGTGCTCAGTCGGATAATAAGGCAAGAGTTGAAGGCGAAGATGCTGTCAACGTGATGTCTGCCGTTGAACTTTTGCATCGCTCGGCTTCTTTAAAAGGCCAATCTCTAAAAGGAAAAAAGGTGATTGTCGTTGGTGGCGGAAATGTCGCGATGGATTGTACTCGCACGTCTATTCGTTTAGGTGCGGATAGTGTGAGTGTTGTGTACCGACGACGACATGAAGATATGACTGCACTCCAAACTGAAGTTGAAGCATCAATAAAAGAAGGAGCCGAAATCATCGATCTTACATCTCACAAAAGAATAATCAAAAATGATAAAAATGAAGCAATCGCACTCGTTGTAAAAGAAAATATGGTGAGTGTAATAGGCACAGATGGTCGCCCAAAAGTTGTAGAGAAGAACACAGCAGAAAAAGAATTGCCCTGCGACCTAATAATATTTGCGATTGGGCAAGGAATTGATTCTGTTCATTTTGAAAAAGCAGGTCTTGCAATAGAAAAGCGAAATTTTAAAACTGACAAAACTGGTAGAATTGTAGGTTCAGAAGGGGTGTTCGCAGGTGGAGACTGTGTAACAGGTCCTGGCTCTGCAATCGGTGCAATCGCAGCTGGCAAGGTTGCAGCGGCGAATATCGACAGTTATTTAGGCTACAATTACGAAATTTCTGTTAATGTAAAAATTCCAGAAACGGAGTTCACAGATGTTATTCCTTGCGGGCGAGTGAACATTCGTGAGCGTCGCGGAGTGGAAGCGAAGAATGATTTTGATTCTGTTGAAATACCACTCACAAAGGAAGAGATCGATCAAGAATGTTCTAGGTGCCTACGCTGTGACTGCTTCGGCTTTGGCATTTTAAAAGATGGAAGGGAGACAAAATGGTAAATCTTACGATAAACGGAAAAAACATTTCTGTAAAGGAAGGCACAACACTTTTAGATGCAGCCTTGGCGAACGGCATCAACATTCCAACTCTTTGCAAATGGAAAGGCATAAATGAAATTGGTGCTTGCAGAATGTGCATTGTTGAAGTGAAAGGTATGGAATTGCTCCCTGCTTCTTGTATTACACTTGCAGAAGAGGGTATGGAAGTATACACTGAATCGCCTCGTGTTTATGAAGCACGAAAGACCAATCTTGAGCTGATAATTAGCGAACATAGGTACGAGTGTATCACTTGCTCGCGAAATGGTAACTGTGAGCTACAGACTCTTGCTTGGCAATTTGGAATATATGATGTTCCGTTTAAGAGGAAGATTACCGCTCTTCCTTGGCCATCTAAATTTCCTCTTCAAAAAGACAATGAAAAATGCATAAAGTGTATGCGATGTGTAAATGTGTGTGATAAAATCGCAGATTCGCACATTTGGGATGTGAACTTTAGCGGAGAGAGAAGTACGGTGTGGACTCGTCAAGGCAAGAATATAAACGATTTGGATTGCACTCTTTGCGGACAGTGTATAGAACATTGCCCAGTTGCTTCTCTCACATCTATTGACGAAACTGAGCAATTTTTTGGTGCGAATGGTATACTAAATGATAAAAACAAGGTGAAAGTCGTCAGCATTGCTCCAGCAGTTCGCTCTTCGTGGACTGAAGAACTTGGTGATAATTTTAAAAATGCAAGCCTTAAAAAACTTGTTGGATTGCTAAAAAAGATTGGCTTTGATTATGTTTTTGATGTAGATTTTGGTGCAGATCTTACGATTATGGAAGAGGCGAGTGAACTTCTTTCGCACTTAAATGATAAAGACAAGCATTCTTGGCCTCTGTTCACATCGTGTTGCCCTGCTTGGGTGTATTATCTGAAAGCTCATTATCCTGAGCTTACGGATAATCTTTCCTCGGCAAAATCGCCGAATCAGATGCAAGGTGCAATTATCAAAACCTACTTTGCAAACAAGATAGGAGTGGCTCCTGAAAATATATTCAACACTGCGATTATGCCGTGTGTTGCTAAAAAGCGAGAGTGCGAAATCAGTGGTATTAATTCAAACAGCGATGCAAAAGATGTTGATTGTGTGCTAACAATCCGAGAATTAGCAACTCTCATTAAAAAGGCAAATATCAATATCGCCGATGTAGAAGAGTGCGAGTTTGATTCTCCGCTTGGAGAAAGCACAGGGGCTGGGGTTGTGTTTGCCTCAACTGGTGGAGTGATGGAGGCTGCTCTTCGTTCTGCCTACTATTTTATCACAAGCGAAAAGCCACCATTAGATGCATTTAAGGATGTTCGCAATTTTAAAGGAAGAAAAGAAGCAACCTTCGTAATAAACGGAGCCGAATTGAGGTGTGTCGTGGTGGCGGGCTTGAAAAATGCTTCTATTCTCATCGATGAAATCAAAACAGGCAAGAGTCACTTTGACTTTGTCGAAGTTATGGCTTGCCCGTCTGGTTGTATTTCAGGTGGTGGGCAACCTATACACAGTGAAAAAGACAGTCGTATTAAAGAAAGACAGAAGGATATTTATAAGCGAGATGCAAATTCTGAACTCAGAAATTCGTATGAAAATCCGTCAATTCAGAAGTTGTACAACGACTTTTTAGGCTCGCCTAATAGTGAAAAGGCACACCATCTTTTACACATTGATCATCACTCTTATTAAATTGACAAAAGCGTCAATTAAGAAAATTGACAAAAAGTAGCAATTTCGAAATTGACATTTTTTGTCATAACTATCGCGGGCACATTGTTAATATTTAAATGGCAGTGTGACCATTCTGTTTAGACCTATTGCAAAAATACCACTACTTTTTGTACAATATAAAGATGTTAAGAATTTCAAAAAAAGCCACAGCCTCAAACTTGTCTCCAATCCGCAAGTTTTACCCTTATCAGAAAAAGGCTGAAGAGAGAGGTGTGAAAATATACTCGCTCAATATAGGGCAACCTGATATAGAAACTCCGTCGGTATATTTTGATGCGATCCGACAGTCATCGCTTATAATCGATTCCTATGCTCCGTCTCAAGGGAGAAAAGAACTTCTCGATGCTATTCGTGGTTATTACGATCGCTTAGGAATAAGCATTACTAATGATAACATCGTAGTGACTACAGGCGGAAGCGAAGCAATTTTGATGGCAGCCTTTTGTATTCTTGACGAGGACGATGAGGTCATAGTCCCTTCTCCGTTCTACCCAAACTATAACACACTTGTAAAAGCAGTTGGTGGCAAAATCGTACCACTTAAAACTGATCCAAACAAGGATTATTTCTATGCGGATCGTTCAATGCTTGAGAGTGTGTATTCGCCCAAAACTAGAGCAATGATAATCACCAATCCAAACAATCCTACAGGTACAATTTTAAACGATAAGGATATGAGGGTGATAATCGATTTTGCACTCGCTCACAATCTCTACATAATCTGCGATGAAGTCTACCGTGAGATTTGTTTCACTGGTGAAAAAGTTACATCGATTTTAAAGTATCCTGATGTGAAAGACAATGTTATTGTGATTGATTCAGTGTCAAAGCGTTTCTCTTGCTGTGGCGCTCGCATCGGAGCCTTGATTTCACGAAATGAACAAATTGTCCAAAATTCGATCAAACTTGCTCAAGCACGCCTTTCTGTGTCTACTCTCAATCAAATTGGGGCGGCTGCGATGTATAACAACACTATGCCGAACTATTTTGAGAGCATTAAAAATAAATACCAGTCTCGAGTTGATGTGGTTGTAAACGAGCTTAATAAAATAAAAGGTGTAAAGGTTTCTCGTCCAAACGGTGCATTCTACATAATGGCGACTTTGCCAATTGATGATGCGGAGGATTTTCAGAAGTTCTTGCTTGAAGAGTTTAGCGATAACGGTGAAACCGTGATGTTTGCACCTGCTTCTAACTTTTACGAGGGTGAGGGCGAGGGAAAAAACGAGATTCGACTTGCCGCCGTTTTGAGTGAGGATAGACTAAAGCGAGCGATAAAACTACTCGGTCTCGGTCTTGTCGCTTATAAGAAAACCCATTAGTTTTACAACTCGGCGACCTTCTGTCTCTAGCACTGTAAAATTTATGTTTTTACAACTGAAAGTGTCTCCTTCGTGGGGAAAGGCATTGAGCATTTCGATTGCAAGTCCGCCGACGGTGATGCTCTCAAACTCATCTTCGTCTTCATCGATGTCCAAGGCGAGGAACAAGTCTTTGATTGTCATTGTCCCATTCATTGTAAAGGTGCCATCGTCGTTCATTTCAAAGCCGTCTTCTTTATCGTCGTCTTCGTCCCAAATCTCACCGACTAATTCTTCGAGAGCATCGTCCATCGTGATTATGCCATAGGTTCCGCCCCATTCGTCTGACACAAATGCAATGTGGTTCTTTTCCTTATTGAGCAACTTATACACATCATCAACTTTCATAGTGTGGTGAACAAAGATTGGCGGAGTTATTAGCGATAGCAAGCCTTCTTGGTTCTCCTCTTCGCTTGCATTTTTGTGTTCAATCAACCACTTTAAATAGTCGCGTACAAAGATTGTACCTTTTGGATTATCAAGGCTGCCTTCGTACACAGGTAGGCGAGAATATTCTGATGACACCGCGGTGTTTATCCATTCGGTTTGTTCGCTTTCTATGTCTATGCCTTTAACATTGATGCGCGGTGTACACACTTCGTAGGCACAGGTTTCATCAAGGGTGATGGCATTTTGGATCAGTTCTTTTTTATCATCGTCGATGAGTCCTGAATCGTTGCTTTTGTCGAGTGCAGCCTCAAGCTCTTCCTGAGTGACATTGTCTTTCTTGTCGTTCTTAGTCATTGCTTTTAACAGTTTGTAAAGAGGCCAAGCTATGATAAACATAAGCCACGATAGAAACTTTATTATAGGGCTTGATGATACAGCCCAGCGTTCGCTATACTTCGTTCCAAGCAATTTTGGTGTGATTTCGCCGACGATGAGAAGCAAGGTCACACTTATTATTGTTGAAAGGAAAGACCAAGATTCGCCTAGTGTGCTTACTATGAGTAGTGTCAATACATTTGAAAGCAAAAGGTTTACCGTGTTGTTGCCGAGCAAAAGTGGGATTATGTAGTAATCATATTTTTCTTTAATCGATACGGCGAAGCTCTGCTTCTTGGATGGTTTTTCATCGTTATGTCGCTTCAATCTTAAAAGGTTTAAGGCTGAAAACGAGGCTTCGCTTCCAGAGAAATAAGCAGAGAGTAGTAATAGAATTATGATTATTCCAACATAGGCTAGATTTGACATATTGCATCCGCCTCCGCTTTGTCGTTTTCGTCGTAGATTTCACCGACCAATTCTTCAAGCACATCTTCAAGTGTTATTATGCCAAGATACTTGCATTCCTTTCCGTTTCGCTCGTGTACTATTGCGAGATGAATTTTGTTCTCGTTCATAAGGGATAACAATTCGTCTAAGTTCTCATCTTTGTTTACGAAAAATGCGCGAGTGATTGAATTTTTAACATTTGCTTCTTTCCCGCTTATAAAATAGCGACGTAGGAATAGGGTAGCATTTAAAAGCCCTTTCACTTCGCCGTTTGTATCGATTACTGGTAGGCGAGAGTAGATTGAGTCTTTTACCTTGTCGTAAATGCCTTCTGGGGTGTCTGATGTGTTTATGGTTTGCACCGTATTCCACGGTTGCATACATTTTTGCACTTGCTTATCGTCAAAATCTAGGGCTTCTAAAACTAGGTTCTCGGTGTCCTTCTCGATTTCTCCGCTTGTTGCTGCCTCTTTTGCAAGATCTTCAAGATCTTCTTCTTCCATATTATTGTCGGTCTTTTTGTTCTTCATAAATGGTGAGGCGACCTTTAAGGAAATGTGCGAGAAAACCTTTGTCAGTGGATAAACAATTATAAGCAGAATTTGCAAAAGTAAGCCGTTTCGTAGAATAAATCGTTCGCTTTTGTTGGCAACTAGCACCTTTGGTACAATTTCGCCAAGTGTTGAAATCAGTATTGTAGATACAAGTACAGCGATGAATGTTGCTTTTGCACCCCATGTGCGAACTACGGCAAGAGTGATAATCGTTTCATAGGCCATATGAGTGATGTTTATCCACACAAGAATACCAGTGAGTGTGTCGTCAAAACTGTGGAGCATTTTCAGCACTCGCTTTGCTCTCTTGTCGCCCTTCTCTTCTTCTGCGGCGATTTTAAACTCTTGAGACGATGAAAATGCAATTTCAATGCTTGCGAGCAAGCTTGCAAAAATGAGTAGCAAGAATGCAATAAAAAATGAGCCTAAAGGAATATCAGTAGTGAAAAGAGTGCCTCACACATCATATTAGTCTATTCTTTTAATATACTACAAATGTGTAAAAATGTAAATGATTTTTAAGAAAAATTTAAGCTCTTGTATAACTTATATAGAAACGATATAATTTTAATATAATGGGTAAGAAAGAGTACATAAACCAAATTGTTAAGGAATACTTGCAGAAGCGAGAGAGTGAACGCGATCACAAAAAAGATGTACGTAGTGACTATTATCGTGACACTACTGCAATAATGCATTCAATGCCGTTTCGTCGTTTAAAACACAAGACACAGGTGTTTTTTGCACCAAAGAACGATCACATCTGCACCCGCATTGAACACTCTATGCATGTTGCAAGTATTGCAGGCTCTATCGCAGGAGCGCTTGGGCTTGATACCGAATTGGTGTGGGCTATAGGGCTTGGACACGATTGCGGTCACACTCCCTTTGGTCATGTTGGCGAGACGGTTCTAAAAGAGTTTTGGAATGAGGTGAAGACTGAAAACGATCCTATGTTTCAGCACGAACTTTTATCGCTCCGCACTATGCGATATACCGCTCTTGGCACTAAAGGCCTCAATCTTACTTATGCCGTCTTAGACGGAATTGTATCTCACTGCGGAGAAGCCTTTTCACATAAAAAGATGATGCCAACTTTTGAAGTGAAAGATTTTGATTCTATAAAAGACCGAAGCAAAATTCTACCATCGACTTGGGAAGGAGTTGTTGTTCGCTATGCAGACTCAATCGCATATCTTGGCCGCGATGCAGAGGATGCAACAAGAATGAAACTGATTTCAACATCAGATTTACCCAAATCCGTACAAAAACATTTGGGCATATCTAACGGCGAAATCATCAATGCACTTGTAAACAATTTGATCCTATCCTCAAGCCCAGAGGAAGGGATTGGCTATAGCGATGATATAGCCGATGTTGTGAGAGAATTTGTAGAGTTTAACTACAAGCACATTTATCGAAGCGATTATTTGAATGCCGAAACTGCAAAGCGCAAGCGACTTTTAAGCATTCTGTATTCGTATCTAAATTCACTTTACGACGATTATATGGTAAATAGGGAACTTCTGCTTAAGGAACATACTGTACTTGCGGATAATTTTAAGGATTATTTGGATGCACGAAAACCGATTTACGAGGAAAGAGGCGAGGGGCGAAAGGAATTGGTGTTTGACTATATCGCAGGTATGACGGATACCTTTGCAATTGATTCGCTTAAGATGATTGTCGGAGCATAAATTATTTTAACTTTAGTATTTCATCTCTGATTAGCGCTGCTTTTTCAAAGTTGAGTTCTTCAGCGGCAGCCTTCATCTCTTTTTCAAGCTCCTTGATGTACTTTTTCTTTTCGCGAGGTATCATTAGGTTATAGCTTGCTTTTCTGATGTCGAGTTCTTCTTTTTCCGCTTCGATTTTTTCGTCTTTTTCTCGCTCAAGAATGTTTTCAACGGCTTTTGTTATACTTTTTGGAGTAATGCCGTGTTCCTTGTTGTATTCTTCTTGAATTTTTCGGCGACGGTTTGTCTCTTTAATTGCCCCTTTCATCGCATCGCTCTCGGTGTCAGCATACATTATAACTCGACCGTTTACATTTCGTGCAGCTCGGCCTATAGTTTGGATGAGCGAGGTCTCGCTTCTAAGAAAGCCAATTTTGTCTGCATCGAGAATTGCAACGAGTGCAACTTCTGGCAAATCTAGCCCCTCGCGTAAAAGGTTTATGCCAACAAGCACATCGAATTTACCTTCGCGTAGGTTTTTTAGAATTTCGACACGGTCTATGGTTTCTACTTCGCTATGGAGATATGTGACTTTTACACCGAGATTTAAGAGATAATTCGAGAGTTCCTCTGCCATCTTCTTTGTGAGGGTGGTGATGAGAACACGTTCGTTATTAGCAATGCTTTTTTGAATTTCGCCATAGAGATTTTCCATTTGTCCAAGTGTTGGTCTCACTTCGATTGATGGATCCAAAAGCCCTGTTGGGCGAATAATCTGCTCTACAATTTGGGACGACTCTTTGATTTCCTGTTTGCCAGGTGTAGCGGAAACATACAAGCGAGTGGTAGCGAGTTCGTCAAATTCTGCCATTTTGAGTGGGCGGTTGTCAAGAGCCGATGGCAAGCGGAAGCCGTAGTCGACAAGGGTTTGTTTTCTTGAATGGTCGCCTTCGTACATCGCCCCAATTTGAGATAAAGTCACATGGCTTTCGTCTATGAATGTTATAAAATCGTCAGGAAAGTAATCGAGAAGTGCAGAAGGACGGGAGCCTTCAGGTCTGCCTTGAAGCGGACGCGAATAGTTTTCAATGCCAGAGCAATAGCCGATCTCTTCAAGCATATCAATGTCGTATTCGGTGCGAGTTTTTAGTCGTTCTCTTTCGAGTGGTTTGTCAACACTTTCAAAATAATCCAAGCGGTCGGCAAGTTCGCTTTTGATTCTTGAAATGGCTGAGATAATGTCTGTTTTCGGCATAACAAATTGTTTGGTCGGATAAATTGGATATTCTGTATATTCCTTAATTTTGGTGTTATTTAAGGGGTCAAAAGTGTAGATTTTGACGATTTCGTCCCAATCGATTTCAATTCTAATCGGAGTGTCTAAGTAGGATGGCCAAATCTCTAAAATCTCGCCTTTCTGTGTGAATATTCCACGATCTAGAACCGTATCGTTTCTCTCGTATTGCATTTCTACGAGTCGGGAGAGTATCTTCTTTGAATCCCAGATTTCGCCACATTTGAAGATGTAAACCAAGGCTTCGATGCTCTGCGGTGTGCCAAGTCCGTAAATACAGCTGACGGTACTCACGACGATACAGTCTCGGCGTTCCATAAGTGAAAATGTGGCATGTAGGCGCAAGCGGTCGATTTCGTCGTTTAGATCTACTTCTTTTTCTATATAAAGGTCTTTTCCAGGAACATAAGCTTCAGGTTGGTAGTAATCGTAAGTCGATACGAAGTATTCAACGGCGTTCTCTGGGAAAAACGATTTGAATTCTTTATAAAGTTGGGCTGCAAGAGTTTTGTTATGCGATAAAACCAAGGTCGGTCGCTGTATTTTTTCTATGATGTTCGCCATTGTAAAAGTCTTGCCACTTCCCGTAACTCCTTTTAGAGTTTGTCGCTTGTACTTTTTGTTTGCAAAACCATCGGCAAGGCTTGATGCAACTCGCTCTTGATCGTCAGATGGAGAATATGGTGAATGTAGCTTAAACGGTATATCTTTCATAGCAAAAAAAACTAGCCTATTCTAATATTATAGCATAGATTTTGAAAAAGGGGAAGAAATGAGGAAATTTTGACAAAATTCCATTTTTGCTGTTGATTTCCATATATTTCTTTGTTTATTATAGAATTATGAAAAATGATAAAACACTATTTTCTCTTGTAAAGATCGATGCAGAAAGAATAAATAGAACTTGTGAAGCATATTTTAAATGGAAAGATTTGAACACTTACCTTTCCGATGTTAGCCACAGAGGGATTAATATGCCAGATGCCATTTCTGAACCGATGGGGTGCTATTGTTTAGATTTGCTTTGGAATAGAGGTAGTGAGGTTGGGGATGCCACTAGAATTACAACGGGCGAAAAGGTGGAATTTAAGGCAACTTCTAGGTTCGAAGGGGATTTGTCATCTTTTGGACCAAAAACAGTATTTGATGATTTAGTCTTTCTTCGTTTTGATATTAATAATAATATGCTCTACATATACGATCTTAAAATCAATTCCGAAGAATTTGGAAAGTTGCCTGCTAATAAATTTCAGACCATTCAAGATCAGAAAGATGAAGGACGTCGCCCTCATATTAGTTTGCAGACCCTTTTTGTTGATGCAAAACATCTTGAACCTGATGTAGTATTTGATATTAGATTGATGAAAATTATGAAACAAAAAATAAGTTTCACTTAATATTGCAGCATGCCGCAATTTTTGATATAATGCAGTTATGGAATCAAAAAAATCTAGTGTTCAGAATTTAACTTGTGCCTCTTTTTTTGCAGGAGTTGGTGGCATTGATTTAGGGTTTTCTGAAACTGGATTTTTTAAAACGGTTTATGCTAATGAGTTTGATTCGTTTCCACAAAAAGTATTTGAAGCAAACTTTGATTTGAAAGTTGATAATAGAGATATTAGGAAGATAAGGACAGAGGAAGTTCCTGATTTCGATATACTGCTTGCTGGCTTTCCGTGTCAAGCATTTAGTATTGCAGGTAATCGTCAAGGCTTCGATGATGAAAAGGGGCGTGGTACTTTGTTCTTTGAATTATTAAGATTTATAACAGAAAAACAGCCACAAGTTATTTTTCTTGAAAATGTAAAAAACCTTATAAGTCATGATGAAGGTAGAACCTTTGAGACTATCATAAATGAATTAAAAAAACGACATTATTATATAAAGTATTCGGTGCTTAATGCTTCTGAATATGGAAATGTTCCACAAAATCGAGAAAGAATTTACATTGTCGCTTTTAAAGACAAGAATGTCTATAAGAATTTTGATTTTCCCTTTCCACTTAAGTTAGAGAATTCTCTTGCCAATATTGTAAATTTTGATTCAAAAGAAGATGAGAAGTATTATTATCGAGAAGGAAAGTACAAGGGCAATATCTATCAAACCCTTTTAAAGAATATGGATGATGAAAATGCTGTATATCAGTGGCGTCGCCAATATGTTAGAAAAAACAAGAGTGGTTTAATTCCTACTCTTACTGCAAATCAAGGAGAAGGAGGGCATAATGTTTGCCTTGTTAAAACGAAATATGGCATACGTAAGATGACTCCTCGTGAGTGCTTTAATGCTCAAGGTTTTCCACAAACCTTTACACTTCCAAATGATCTTGCAGATTGTCGCCTTTATAAGATGGCTGGCAATTCAGTCTGTGTTAGTGTGGTTTATAGAATTGCGAAAGAAATAAAAAAAGCGATTATTGATGATATGGAGACTAAAGGGCAAGTTTAAAGGAACATTTGTTGTCTTATCGCCACTAATTATCAATTAGTAATAATTATCAATAAGGAAATTGTGTTGTCTACAGAATCAAGAGTTGGAAACTAGTTTGAAGTGATAATGGAATTAGTGATCGTTTCTTGTTAATACAACTTTAGAGTTCCTGTAAACAACAGCCCACAACTTCCGCTGTGGGCTTCTTTTATTTAGTTTTAATATGCGGTTTTCTTATACCGCTTATCACACTGTCTTAATCTTCAAAATGGTCCATTTTTTAGCATCGCCGTTTAGGTTGAACTCTACGGTTTCGCCCTCAGTAGCACCATAGATTTCCTTGATGGCTGGAGCACTGTATGAGATGATGTCCTTCTCGGGCTCGCTCTCCCATGGACCTAAAATAGTGTAGGTGAATCTTGATGTGTTATGACAACCCAAATTTTTTGTACACTGATACTTATGATTGGGACGATGAATGAGGAACCTCTTACTGCAATTAATTACCAATTAGTAATAATTATCAATAAGGGAATTGTGTATAAAGGAAAGCGGTAATAAAAAAGCGGGGCGAATAATCGCTCCGCTTAATCTTGGCTTGTGACATTAAATGTAATAGTTTTTGTAAAAAACCCTATTTCTGCTGTTGATTTTCAAAACATTATTACATATCATAAGATCATGGCATTGATTGCATGTACAGATAAACAAAAAAAAGATAGAATACAAGCCTCAGGTAGTTTAGAGAGAAAGGATTATTATTGCCCACACGAAGGATGTAATGCGGTCTTAACTTTGTTAGATTGCGATGATGAGATAAAAACGGATTATTTTCGTGTAAAGCCAGGCTTTAATCATATTGACGGATGTCCGTATGCAAAAAACGATATGATGCTTGAAGCAAATGGATTTACAAATACAGAGAATCTATTCCTATGGGATGTTTTAGACAGACTTATTTATGATCTTAATTTTTTAATTGAGCATTTTGACTCATTTTTATCTGGAGTTGGTATTTTGTTTCCTGATGCTATAATTTCTGGATTGAATTTAATTGAATGCGATATAAACAACAAAAAGTCAGTACAAGCAACTTATTCTAAACTATGTAAAATAAGAGATTTAGTAAAAAAATATTCGGTTGCAAAATTTACATATGAAGGAGTTACGAGAATGGGGTTGTACTCAATCCCTTTGCCGTTTGGACGAATTAAAATATATGATAGTTTCTTCTACAGTAACACTTCGTTTGTTGAAAAATGTACAAATTTACTTAAGGTTATATTAAAGCAACATTGGTATTCAAAAAAATGGGCTGATTTTTATTTTAGAGTATTTGCTTATTCTTACGAAAAAAATGTTAAGGAACGATTTTTTAAAACTATTGATGCTTGTGCTGAAGATTTTGCAAGAAGATATAATTTAGCATCGGTTTTATCAAATAACGAATATATGTGTGCTATTTTTAGACACGAAGGTAAAGATGGGATCGCATATTATTATTCTTATATAGCAATTGGCGATTCTGAAAGTATAGGCGATCAAGTTTTTTATGAGTTATATAAAGGAGATGTGGCGGTAGCAGATATTCATACACATGGTAAATATCCTAATGATCCTGGAGTAGAAGTCTTTTCGCCAGGTGATTTAATAAGTTTAAAAAAATTTACAAACTAAATATGGTTCTCATTATGTTTCGTATTTAGTAACACCAAATGGATCTTTGAAAAGAACTGATGGTGAAAAGCAAGAACTGCTTTTTACGAATATACCAAGTGATAAGAATGATTTTCTTATAACTATTCGTGTTGATGTTTTATATAATCCATTGAGGAGAGAATATTGTAAAATTCCTTTGTTTGCAAAAAGCAAGGAAGATATAGTTTTTTCTCCCACACTGAGATTTCTTTTTTAGGAGTTAATATGAAAAGAGTTGTTTTACTATTTTTAATATCAAATGTTATACTTTGTTCAGTATTTGCTGATTTAACTTTTGATGAGCGACAAGCAATTCGCGATAGGGGATATTGGTATCCTGATAATTATTATGAAGATGGAATCTTACAGAACAAGGATCTTGCCGTTAAGATAGGGGAGGCTGTAGCTAGAGAAGTTTATGGGGATGAAACAACTAATCGCTTTCTTCCATATGATGCAACAGAAGAGGAGCAAAATGGTGAGAAAGTCTGGTGTGTGAAGGGTAAACCTGTCAAATATGTAAAAAATTTTGCATATCAAGTATACGGTCCTATTATTACAATCAGAAAATTCGATGGTGCGATACTTACGGTTAGATATATGAACTGATAGATTCGCTTATGTTCATATTTCCTTATCGCCACTAATTGCTAATTAGCAATAGTTGCTATTAAGAACGATAGCATAAATAACAGCAGCAAAAAGCGGAGCGATATTCCACCGCTCCGCTTCGTTTTTGTTTAAAACTTTTAGCCTTTTGCAACATCGGCATTGAATTTCTCGATAAGTGCATCGATCTTTTCTGACATTGCAGGGATCTGCTTCCAGTAGTTTCTGTCGTACCACTGTTTGTTGAGTTCTTCGTAAGTTTTACCTTGTTGCTCAACCCATGTGTAGTACTTGAGATTGTGGATGCGTAGGCGATCGTAGTAGCCAAGCTCGAGAGCATCGTTGATCTCTTGATGTAAGAGGCTAGCGGCATGCACTTTGGCAGCTTCCATCTCTGTGAATTTGCCCTGTTGTGCATCGAGTTCTTCAAGGCGACTGGTGTACATAACAGAACTATCTGTGAGTACTGTGAATACAACATCATCTTCTTCCATTTCGTAGTACTTAGCCATCTTAATAGCAGAGAGCATATTGCCGATACCAGAAATTCCGAAGAGTTTGAGATTAGCAATATCGCTGTCGCTAAGTCCGATTGACTTGAGGTACTTTTCGCCCTCTGGTTCATTGAACAAGCGGTAGATATTCATACAATCTTGGTCATCGATTGAACAAATCATATCGGTGTTCTTTACATTGTGAATCCATGGAACATGCTTGTCGCCGATTCCTTCGATTCTGTGACCGCCAAAGCCGTTGCGTAGTAGGGTTGGGCACTGTTTAGCCTCGCCTGCTGCAATCTTGATGTTTGGGAACACATCTTTTAGGTGATCGCCTGCTGCGAGTGTTCCACCAGAACCTGTGCTTGATGCATAGGCTCTGACATTCTCAGGCTTGATCTTAAGATTCTTAGCAACTTCTAGGAATGCACTTCCTGTTACTTGATAGTGCCAGAGGTAGTTTTCGAACTGTTCAAACTGATTGAAAATCACGATGTGCTTACCGCGAGTTTCGTCAAGCTCATGACATTTGTCGAAGATTTCCTTAACATTTGATTCACAACCAGGAGTTGCGATTGTCTCATCTGCCATATCCTTAAGCCAGTTGAAGCGTTCTTTAGACATTTCTGCAGGGAGAATTGCAATACCTTTACAAGCAAGTAGGCGGCTATTGTATGCACCACCGCGACAATAGTTACCTGTTGATGGCCATACTGCAGCCTGCTCAACAGAGTCGAAGTTTCCTGTTACTAGGGCAGGAGCCAAGCAAGAATAAGTTGCACCTACCTTGTGTACACCGCAAGGGAACCATTTTCCAACAAGTGCGATAACTCGAGCCTTTGTTCCTGTGATTGCACGTGGAATTTCAAGATAGTTAACCTTGCCAAATCCACCGCCTTGCTCAACAGGCTCATTGTGCCAAGTGATGCGGAAAAGGTTTACAGGATCAACATCCCAAAGCCCTGTATTTGCAAGTTTCTTCTTGATAGAAGCAGGAACTGTGGAAGGATCAATCATATTCTTAAAGGTAGGAAGCACAATGCCTCTTTCCTTACAGCGTGCTACATTTTTTGCACGTATTTTCGCATTTTCCTTCAAATTAATTAGCATTTTTTAAAAGTCTCTCCTTAAAAAAAATAGAAGTTATACTTATATTATACACGATTTTTTAGAATAGTGGTAAAAAAAGTTGAAAATTTTTGTAAATTTCTTCATTTTTGCTGTTTTAAGGGGCATAAATAGGATTTTTCAAAAAAATATTAAAAAATTTTACACAAGTTTCAAAAAAGATGTTATAATATAATGAGGTGGGATTTTCACGTAAGTGGTTTTCACATAAGTGGGATTTTCATATAAATTAATGTTAAGGAGATACATATGAGCGATATAATGCGCCCAATTCCATTTGACGAACTCTTAAATAGGATCTTTTCCGAATACAAGCAAGGTTCGATCTTTGGAATTAAAAAAGAGAATTTCTTTATAGATAAAAAAAAGCATTCTACTAAAATTTTTGATGACGAATGTTCGTCTGTATTAGGTCCAGCGGCGGGTCCTCACACTCAGCTTGCACAGAACATAATCACAAGCTACCTTGTTGGAGCAAGATTTATGGAACTCAAGACTGTGCAGATTATGGACACGCTTGAAATCGACAAACCTTGTATCGATGCCAGAGATGAGGCTTACAATGTAGAATGGTCTACAGAATACACACTTCGTAAAGCTCGTGATGAATACTATAAAGCTTGGATCATCTGTCATCTTCTTGAAGCATTGATGAATGGTGGCACTTTTGAAAAACCAACATTCCTATTTAATATGTCTGTTGGTTATAACTTCGAAGGTATCAAGAATCCACGAATGCAGGAATTTATCGACAATATGATCGATGCAAAGAATGACGAAGGCTTTAATAAATACCTTCATGTTCTTGATGCTTTCCTCAAAGAGGGTGGTTTTGCAAACGGTACCGCTTGGGAAGATGCTGCTGCTCGACTTCGCGATGGTCTATCTTCTAAAATTAGTAGCAAAGTTTGTACAACTCTTACACTTTCAACAATGCACGGCTGTCCTCCACAGGAGATTGAGCAGATTGCAAAGTATATGCTTGAGGTAAAGCACATTTCAACTTTTGTAAAACTCAATCCAACCTTGCTCGGTTATGACAAGGTTCGCTCAATTCTTGATGGTCTTGGATACAACTATCTTGGTCTTAAGAGAGAGACTTTCGAAAAGGATCTTCAGTATTCTGATGCAGTCGAAATGCTTTATCGCCTTATTGATATTGCAAAGAAGGAGAACCTAAAGTTCGGTGTAAAGCTAACAAATACTCTTGCTTCGGTCAACGATCAAGGCAAACTTCCAGGTGTAGAAATGTATATGTCTGGACGTGCTTTGTATCCAATTTCTACAAATCTTGCGGCTATCATTTCAAAGGAATACGGTGGGAAACTCCCAATTTCCTATTCAGGCGGTGCTAACATATTTACCGCAAAAGCCTTGTTTGAAGCAGGAATTAGGCCAATAACTCTTGCAACCGATATGCTCCATCCAGGTGGATACAACAAGATGAAGCAGCTTGCAGAGCTTCTCGATAATTCTGCTGATGAATATTGGAATAGAGTGGATGGCTCTGTCGATGTTGATAAGATAGCACACATTGCAGAAGAAGCACTTGACAATAAGTTCATCCAAAAGGCATTCCGTGGCAAGAAACCAGTTAAGATTGACAGACCTCTTCCACTTGAGGATTGTTTTGTTGCACCTTGTGATGCTGCTTGTCCTGTTCATCAGGATGTTGCAGAGTATGTCGCTCAAACTGCTCGCGGTGAGTATAAGGAAGCTATGAAGACCTTGTATGCATACAATGCTCTTCCAAACATCACTTGCAATATTTGCGATCATAAATGTCAATATAACTGTACTCGTCTTGATTATGACGGTGAGTCTGTTCATATTCGCGATATGAAGAAAATCGCAGTAACTTATGGGGCTGCCGATTACGAGAGAGAACTTTTGCAGAGCTATGAAAAGCCAACTGGCGAAAAAGTAGCAGTTGTAGGTGCAGGTCCTGCAGGATTAGCCGCTTCTATCTTCCTTTCTGAAAAGAACTTCAGAGTTGATGTGTTCGAGAGAGAAGCAGAAGCAGGTGGTACTGTTCGCTATGTGATTCCAGATTTCCGCATTGCAAAAGAAGCAATAAAGGCTGATGTTCAGCATGCAGAAGATCTTGGTGCTCAGTTCTTCTACAATGTAAAACCAGAAGATGTAACGATTAAGGCTCTTAGAGCAAAAGGTTATAAGTACATATTCTATGGAATTGGTGCTGAAAAAGAGAACAAACTTAAGGGCAACGGCGACACATCAAGAATGGTTGATGCTCTTGCATTCTTAAGAAAGTTTAGAAACAATCGCAACAGTATTTATATCGGTCGCAATGTCGTAGTTGTTGGTGCAGGTAACTCTGCAATGGATGCCGCTCGTGCTGCAAAAATGCTACCAACTGTCGAAAGTGTTACAGTTGTTTATCGCCGAACTATAGATGAGATGCCAGCCGATCGAGAAGAGTATAACGATGCTGTTAAGGAAGGAATCAACTTTGAATTCCTTGCCGCTCCTCTTCTTCAAACCGATGGCAATCTTGAGTGTGTTCGTATGGAACTTGGCGAAAAAGATGCATCAGGACGTCGTTCTCCTATTTCAACCGATGAGCATTTTGACATCAAGTGCGATTATATAATTGCCGCAATCGGTGAAAAGGTTGACTCAGATGCTCTTAAATTCGTTGGAATTCCAACAAACGAAAAGGGCAGACCAATCGTTGACGAGTTCTCGTATGAAACCGAGGTTGAAGGAGTTTATGCTCTCGGCGATATGTCAGTTGGTGCATCTTCTGTGATTAGAGCTGTACAAACTGCTCGTCAGGCTACTAACAATCTCATCATCAAGACTCTTGGTCCAAATGCAATCGATGCACACGAGAGAAAGTCAGATCCAGACAAACAGGCTTATGCAATCGCTCTTGCAGAGAAGAGGGCTAAGGTTTGTACCTCGTTTGAGAAGGGTTTAAGCGATGCAGAAGTAGCAAGCCGTGAAGGTAGTCGCTGTCTTGACTGTGGTACACATTGTGAGAAGTGTGTGGATGTTTGTCCAAACCGAGCAAATGCTGTAATTAGCTTTGTGGGCGATGAGAACGAGTCTAAATTCTCGCTTCCGTACCAAGTCATTCATATTGATGCTTATTGTAACGAATGTGGCAACTGTGCAACATTCTGCCCATATATGGAAGGAAAGCCATATCAGCAGAAGTTCACCGTGTTCTCAAAAGAAGAAGATATCCGCAATTCTAGAAACGACGGTTTCTATCTGCAGGGTAACACTGTTATGATTAGGGAGAATGGTGTGCCAATCGTTGCAAAACTTGAAAACGGTACATTCCATTCAGATAGAGAGATTTCCGAAAAGGTAAGAATCTTAATCTCGAAGATTATTAAAGATTACAGTTATCTTCTTGGATATGTAGGAGACTAATATGAGTACAATCGTAATAAAAAACACTCGTGTGCTTCAAACGATGGAACCCATCGAAGTACTCGAAGGTGTTGATGTTGTTATAAAAGACGATACTATCGCTGCAGTCGGTAAGGCTGCAAGCGATGGCATCAAGGCGGATAAGGTAATTGACGGTAAAGGGAAAACCGTGATTCCTGGTATGGTGTGTGGTCATCATCATTATTATAGTGGACTTTCACGCGGAATGTTGATTTCTGCAGGTCCTCAGACTGACTTTATCCAGGTGCTTAAAGAATGGTGGTGGAGGCTTGACCGTGGGCTTCAGGAAGAGAGTGTATACTACTCTTCTATGATTTGCTCGATTGAAGCTTTGCTTGCTGGTACCACATCAGTTGTCGATCATCATGCCTCGCCTGCCTACATCGAAGGCAGTCTTTCAACAATCGCAAAAGGTTTGAAAGAAACTGGACTTCGAGGGCTCACTTGTTACGAAGTGACCGACAGAAACGACGGTATGCGAGAAGTTGAGCGAGGAGTTGAAGAAAACATCCGCTTTGCAAAGGAAGTCGATGCTGAAAAGAAAAAGAACGGCGGTAAAACTCTAGTTGAGGCTATGATCGGCGGTCATGCTCCGTTCACAATTCCAGATGACGGCTTGAAAATGATGAGTGCTGCAATGAAAGAAACAGGCAGGGGTATGCACCTTCACATCGCAGAAGACAAGTACGATGTAGTCTACTCGCACCATCATTACAACAAAGATATTGTAGATCGATTAGAGAGTTTTGATTTGTTGAACGATAAAACCTTGCTTGTGCATGGACTTCATTTGAACAAGCATGAGGCTGAAGTTATCAACAAACACAAGTGCTTCTTTGCACACAACCCTCGTAGCAATATGAACAATCATGTTGGTTATTGTGGTGTGCTTCAGGATGTTGACAATCTAATCATCGGTACCGACGGCTGTGGCGGAAATATGTTTGAAGAGATCAAAATCGGTTTCTTTAAGCACAAGGACAATGGTGGTTCTTGGTGGCCAGCTGATTATGTAAAGGCTCTCACTAGAGGCAACAAGCTCCTTGAAAAGTACTATGGCGAGAAGTTCGGAAGAGTTGAGAAAGGCTACAAGGCTGATCTTGCAATTCTAGACTATCAAAATCCAACTCCGCTTAAGAAAGAGAATGCCGCAGGTCATATTGTCTGGGGTATGGGTTCAAATGTAGTTGAGAGTGTGATCGTAAACGGTGCTCTTCGAGTTGAAAACCATAAAGTGGTTGGCCTTGATGCAGAAAAGATCTTCCGCGAGGCTTCGGAGTGTGCTGAAAAACTCTGGAAAGTTGTGGATAAAATCGCTCCATAATGTTTATAAAAAGCGACACTGATTTCAGTGTCGCTTTTTTTTTAAGTTGTACTTGAAAAAAAAAACAAATCGTATATGATTTTCCTAAAGCAAAGGTTTTTCAAAATAGTTGGAGAAAAACCTTGGAGGGTTTATGAAAAAATCGCTTGGGAAAAACATTTTATTTGTAATAGCACTTCTCATTTCTTTTGTGCTAATCGCGGTTTCTTGTCCAAATAACACTATACAAGGTAGTGTTGATCGTGACGGTAGGAACAATGCGAAGATTATGATAACAGGAACAATTAATGCTCCGCTTACGGATTCACGAAAATTCACGGTGACGCTGAATAATGCCACATTCCGTGCATATTCTCGTGGTGAAGATGTCTCCTCTTGGTTTGTAGATGAAAACGGAGAACCATTCACGATTGATGGCTTGAAATACCGTATCGCATCTCCTGTTGCTCGTGGCTCAAATAAAGCTACCATCCGAATTATAGGCACACCGACAGAGGCTTCGAAAAAGCAAATACATCTTTTAATTCCTTGCGACACCTTCCAAGGCCCGATTAATATCAATGTGGATACGGAAGATGCGCTGTTCTATAACATCATTGATTATATCGAACCAACACTTGTTCTAGTGCAAGAAGAAGGCAATGATATGCTCATCGAGGCGATGGAAGGCAAACCTTTTGATAAGACGATCAAGTTTGCTCTCGAGCATGCATATTTTGCAGGTTCATTGTCAAAAACCGCCATTGATGTAACGACAGACGGTGGAGATGGCTCGATTATCAATGCAAGTAGTGGTGGCGGTAAGCTCGATCCTTCAACAACAAATCCATTTACATATACTTGGAAGATTGGCGATACCAAGGAAGGCGAAGAGCATTCTACAGAAATTTTGTTGAATATTAAAGGAACTGCTGATAAAAAGCGAAATGCGGAAAATGGGGACACCTTTGCAGTAACCTTATTGCCGTCCTATTACACCGAAGAAGACAGCAGTAACGAAGTTCTTGCAACCATTTACGACGACTTTGGCAATCCTTACACAAAAGCTTTGAGTATAAAAGGCACTGGTGAGTATCGCTTTACCGAGTTGAAGCCTACACTTAAGTTCGTTGATGTAGCTCCTGCTTTTACTGGTGTTGCAGATGATACCTATGCCAAAGCTTTTGAAGAACAGAGCCTAACTTTTAGAATTTATGATGGTAAACTTAGCTCTGAGAGTTTTAGTCCAATATTAGGTTCACAAAAGCAAGATGGAGATACTGATCTTACTTTAAAGGCTACAAATTTCTTTACTGATGAATATGTAGAAGAGGGACTTGATTTTGCAATAGCTCGTACATCTGGAAGTAGTAGTACTCCAAGTGGCACCGACGAATTTGGCTCATATTTTGAATATAAGTTAACTGCAAAAAAGGCTACCGATTCAAGCAGAAAACTCACAGAATTTGAAAAAGAATTGCCACTGCAGTTTAATGTTGGACTTGTTAAGAAGTATATAAATAATTCTGTCGGTAGTGATTATGATGAAGTGTTAGTATCTGATAAGAATGTCAGTTTTGCGATTTCAAAGAACCAACCACTCTTTACCAAAAAAGCCTTTATTCAAGGAATGGCAGAGGTTGCTCTTGAAACACAAACAGCTACTTTAACGATTGATAATGGATTTTTCTTTAAAGCAACTGATACAGAAGAAAAACCGATTGACGAAAACTCTCTTGTAAAAATCAGTCCGATGAAAGATGCCCTTGTTTATTCGTACAAAATTGAAGCAGATGCATCAACTCCAAATAAGAGCAAATCGATTCAGATTATAGTAAAACAGGGTGACGAAAAAGAAGATGAAGGTACAGAAGATGAAGACCTTTTGACGATCCATGCTGCCGAGATTACAGTTCCTGCAAAATCAACATCAAATCCTGCTTCTTATGCGGATTCCGTGTTTAAACAGGATAAACTAGACCTAGCTCAAATTGAAGTGACTTTCGATCCGTCTATGTTTGTGAGCGAAGCTGAAACAGACCTTGATGCGGATATAACCTCTGTTGTTGTTAAGAAAGCCTCAAATGTATTACGCTATGCGATTTATCCGCTGGACTTGAGCCTTAGTGTTCCTACTCTCTCTGCTATGGAAACAAACGACGGAACACGATACGAGGATTCCAATCTTATCAATAAGACAATTGATATTTATGGTGATATCTCTTATGGTTCCTATGGTGTTGAAAGCGGTTATAAAGAACTTAATTATTATCCGCTAGTAGCAGGTATAAAGCCACCGACATTCAACAAATTAAAGAAAGAGTATCACGACACTAAGAATGATAAAGATACAACAATGAAGCATTCTGAATTCCAAAGTTATGTTAAAGGAAAATATGCATATGATTACTATAATGCATTAATTAACGGCACGGCTGGTACTTCTGGATATATGACTATTTATAATGATGGTTCTACAAACCTCAATGATGTTGTGCTTGATGAGGATTTGCCTTATGAGACAATTTCGGCATTTAAGCGATATATGAGCGATTATAATGTTATTGACGATATTGAAAAAAATAATACAGAATCATATGCATTACCTCTTTTCGAAGAAGGACACATCGTTCCACGAGAGTTCTTTGTTCCAATTATGTTGCCAAAGAATTATGATTTAACTACAGATTTTGATGCTGCTAATGACATAACGATTTATAATTCGTTTAAGACAGCTTTTGATAGTAATCAAAATGACATTGTCCCTGTTCAATTGGATGACAAAGTTCTTGATGTAGCAAACAAGCATATCAAATTTGGACTGAGAAGAACAGATTTAATGCCATTAAACAGAAGTGTTCCAGATGCAGACAAAGATGACACTATTGGTGCTAATAAGCCAAATCCTAATTTTAAGATCTATTTTGCATATATTAGAGAATTTCCAGACACTGATGCTGAAAAGGCTGCTTTTATTGACGATTTGAAGGCTATTGGGGTGACACAAAGCCCACTCGATCTTTATTCTATGGATATTCGTCTCAATCCCAGTAAAATTGTTACTACTGATAGCGATGGTAAGTCTGTTCTATTGTTGAGTAAAAAGAAGAGTAAGGATAAAGGCAATTGGTTTAAGCCAGTGGGAGAACATATAAGTGTATATGACGATCAATCCTCTTTTGAGATGCTTTACGAATATTACACATCTGGCTCTTCCCTTAGGATATCCTTTGATAATAATTCAGATAAGTACTATTGGCGAATTATGGATAGGGCGACTTATGCTCCAATTACTGCTGATATAGCAGATTATGAAAGCGATCATCCATATGCGAGTTTAACTCGTCATCTTATGCATAGTGTGCATTCTGTTAGTGCGAATGCTGATTTTACAACTACAATAGGTGGAGAAAGTCCATTAAAGATAGGAAGTGATATTGGGAATACAGCAGGTTCGGCCAACACTGGTTTTGATGATAAAACTACTACTATAATTGAGGTTAAAGAATTGGATAAGATAAATCCCAGAACAGGTATGAAGTTCGAGAGTGCTGGCTTATATCCTGCAGGTGGTGTTCCAATGTTTGAACTTGCAAGTGGAAATACTCGCACCATTCCAGCAAGTACATTAAATGAAGTGTTCTCGTTAAAGCGAAAAGGATATCTTCCTGCAGGTCTTGCAAAAGGAATGAATAATCATAAATACAACGGTGCTTTCCATAAGTATCAAAATATAGGTCAGTCTTTAAGTGACACCATCATATATAAAGGATATAGTGAATATCTTGATGAAGGTGGCAATTCCGTAATTGATGATTATTCTGTTGACACTCTTAATGGGGAAGATTTGATACTTCCAACTTATGAGGCTAGAGGATATCATAATTTCCAAAATGTAAAAGATTTCAGTGTGGGACGTTATGAATTTACAGACAAGATATATGCAGACTGGAATAATACTACATATCTATATCTCGTTTGGAAAAAGAATCCAGAAAGTGCATACTATAATGTTTGGACTGCAAATAAAGGGACACCAAGTGAAGGGCAAGTGCAAAAGCCAGTTGGTGATGTCAATTTTGTTACAATACCAGGCGATTTGAATTGGTTAACATATAAAACACCTAAATATATTGATTCTAATGGTGACATTGCTTATTTTTCTAAGAATGGTTTCCCTAAAGTTTCTTTGGAGCAAAGTGACTTTTCTGGTAAATATACAGAAACTGATTATTTGAAATATTATTATGCTATAGATAAGATTTCGTCTGATAAAAAAGATCTGAACGATTATGTCATAGCAGATAGGGAACTTCCTGGGTCGTTATGGAAAACTGTGTATGAGTGGGCTACTAGCGATGAAAGAGGTGCAAAAAAATATGATTTTGGTGTATATGATAAGGCTAGCACTTCTTCCCAAAAGGTTAGTTATGAGACTAATGTTAAGTATTCTTCAAGTATTTATAGAGCAAATGGTCCATATTTCTGGTATAGAGAAGATAATTCTACTGTATCACCTATAATAAGTGGTGGTGAATCTACTTTGAAACCTTTATTTGGTGTAAAATATGGTACCAATGGAAATTACTATTATATTTCTAGGAATGATCTTAACCATCCAGTTGTTGGTGTGAATCTCTACGATGCAATGCTTTTCTGTAATGCTTTAACAGAGTGGTATAATGCGAATCAAGGTGGCGATTTGACTCTTGCATATGGAGAGAACAGGACTTATACTGATATTAAAAGCAATTTGCAAAGTTATATATACGATTCTGTAAACAAAACAGGCTTTAGGCTCCCAACATATTCAGAGTGGTTTGCGGCCGCTACTATAGTACCGACTGTGGATAACTTTATTGAGGCACAAGGTCTTAATGGATCCGCAATTAATAATTATAAAACAGCTTGTTCTTTGAGTAGGAATGAGAACTATTTGGGACCTCGACAACAAAGTAGTTCGGATTCGTTACTTTTGCAAAATTATTTTCCTCCAGTTGCTAATAAAGAGTTTGCATATAAAATGAATGGAAAGAATACTTTGGATTACAGATCTAATACATATTATGACACATCATTCCCATTTATGCAGAAGTTAAATTATAAGTTTTCTGGCGATAATGACGACTACCACTATTTTGGACTACATAGTGGATATAAATTAGCTTGGTATACACAATTAAGCGAACATTCGGGAACAAAACCTGTTGCAAATATGACAAGTACTGAAGTAGTAGGTGATGGAAGTGTTCTATATGATCCAACTAAATTTATACCAAACAGCCTTGGAATTTGGGATATGTCTGGTAATGCTGCAGAGTGGATTATTTCACCTCAGGAAAGTGGAACAACATATAATGTATGGTTAATTGGTGGAGATCATATGGGAATGGAAGAAATGTCATATTTGTTGCAAGGAAATCCAGACACCAATTCTGGAAATCCTTTAAAGCCAAATTATGAAAATATACTGCTTGATCGAGTTGAGATTGATGCGGCAAGAGTATATGATCCTACTTTACCATATATGTATGTTGATTCGTTTGACAAAGAAACCCACACTAAAGTTGAAAAGGTAAACTACTACCAACTCGATGTTCGCCAGAGAGGAGTAAATACAGGCTTCCGCATCGCACGCACTCTCCCAAAAGTTTGAAGATCTTAAAAGATCACATAAAGCCCTAGCCATAAGCGGAGTAATCCGCTTGTGGCTTTTTTTAAGCTATAGCAATTTATCAACAAAGTTTGGCAAACTTGTATGAGATTGCAAAATTGTGTGCTATAATAGTGTTAATATGAAATGTATCTTTTTAGATTATATCAGTTCCTTTAAAGCAAAGAACATCTTTAATTTCAAAGGAACTACTTCCATCCAAACCTTTAAGAGTATACTAGGTTTTGAATTTCTTTTTTATCTTATCCTTTTAGGTGTTATATCATTTTTGACGGTAAATTTCATTTATAGTCTATTCCTTCCTATTATGATTTGTGTGTATAACATACAGTTTTATGCACTTATCGCTAGGACTTTAAATAGCAAATTTCCTACTAAAACAAGACGGAATATAGTTTTGTCTTTGGTAACCCTTTTGCTAACACTTTTGAGTATTGCATCGCTAATCGTGTATTTTTATTTTATATATGACAATCCTGGTATAAATTTAGTAAATTACGATGGAGTTGCTCTCGTTTTAATGATAGGTATGTGTTTGACCCCACTAAATCTCATAATCCGTATGTTCCTTGTGGCAGCGGTGTATGTATAAATTGTTTGATCTGTTCCAGAAAATCACCTTGACTTGTTTTTTTTGATATATTGTGATATGTTGTAGGTATCTTATTATAAAAGGAAAGTTTAATGAAAAAAGACAGCATAAGGTATCTTTCAATTTACGATCTTTTAAATATGGGATCCGATTCTACACGTTTTTTTGTGCCTCCTTACCAAAGAAATTATGACTGGGAGGATGAAAACTGTGAAATTTTATTGGAAGATATTTTATCTGCCGTTGATAATAATAAGGAACACTTCTTTGGATCAATTTACACCTTTAGAGAGTCTGCTTCTGATGGTGTTGATAATTATATAGTCATTGATGGGCAACAACGTTTAACAACTATATTTTTGATTTTACAAGTAATAATGATATTTGATGAATACAAGAATGATGAGGCCTTAAAAACACGCTTATTTTTGAGACAAAAGCCTGGCTTAAATATACAAAATCAACAAGAAATTCGGTTAAGATTAAAATTGATAAAAACGGATAATACAGAATTTGAGAAAATTTCTTCAAATGATTTCGAAAGTGTTGACAAAAAATCAAATGTGTACAAGATTTATAACTTCTTAAAAGAGAGAATAACAAGTGAAATTGTTGATAAGGTAAAAGTGGGATTGGAAAAGTTAATGATTGTTTGGATACAGTTAGAAAAAGAAGATAACCCTCAAGAAATCTTTGAATCTCTTAACAGTAAGGGAATGCCTTTAGACACAAGTGATTTGATTAGGAATTTTTTACTTATGGTAGACAGAAATGCGGAAAACTTGTATGAAAAATATTGGGTAGGAATTGAAACAAGAATAAAGGATGCAACAAAGGAAAATGGGAAGAATGATAAGAAAGGCAAGGCAAACTTAAAACGGTTTTTCCGCGATTATTTAATTATGGAGAAGTGCCAAGAGATTTTAGAGACTAAAGTATATAAAACATTCGTCGATAATTTAAAAGGGCGAGATAAAGAGAGTCTATTAAGAAATCTATTAGACTATGCTATGGTTTATGCAATTATCATAAATGGTAATTATGATTCCACTGTAGGTATTGATAATGATGAAGAGTTGTTTTATTACTTACGAGTGCTGTCTCAAATTGATATTACGGTTGCCCGACCATTTTTAATGAGAATGCTTTATGACTTAAAAAAAGGTTTAGCAGAAACAGAAGATGTAAAAAAAACTGTTAAGCTTTTATTGCAATGGTTTTTAAGAATAAAAATTTGTTCAGAAAGGGGAACACAAGGTTTAAACAAGGAGTTTCCAAAAATGTGCAATCATAGTAAAAATGATGATTATTATACATCATTGGCCGAATTCATACAAAATATGAGAAAGCATAGATACACTGGTGGAAAACTTGAAGAATCATTGAATGATCCAAATCTTTATATTAATAAAACGAAAGATTTTACGAAAGTGTTGCTTGGTGTTATTAATAATTCATCTGTTGATTCGCTTTATTCGAATGATTACCGAGATTTTACAGAATGTTCAATAGATCATATAATACCACAAGAATCATCAACTTGGGAACCTTTTTTAAAAAGCACATATGGTATAGATTGGAAAGAAGTTTTTGAACTTGAGTATAAAGATAAATTAGGTAATCTTACCCTTGTTAATCCAAAAGACAATTCAGCTCAAAGTAATTCTGCTCCAGAATATAAGTTAAAATGGTTAACGGAACATTCACATAATTTTAGTTCAATTCTAACCGATGGTTGGCTTGGCAAAGATTCTTTTTCATTTGAAGCTATAAGCGAAAGAACTGAAAGATTAATAACTCGTTTCAAAAGCATTCTCGATATGCATTTGCCAGAAAAGGCAAATGATATTGGTTGTGAAGTTAAAACTCTTGATAGTAATTTAATTAAAACAAAAATAAAATCTGCATTTATTGATGGTCATAAACTTGATATTGATGGTCGCCTCACTTATCCCAATTGGATTAAAAGTATAGTTATGTATGTGTTTTCTAGTGAGAAATATAAAGATAAAGCATATAAGATTTTAAACAAAAAAAAGCTGTGGTTTATTACTACAAATAAGCAGGATTTTTATAAACGGAGAAAAGATGTACACTGTGTTAGTTTTAAAGCTGATAAGAATTTTATGCTTAATGGGGAAGAAATATACATTTTTACATTTGGAAACAATAATAATTTGAGAGATTTTGTTAAAGAGTTTCTCTCCGCCATCGCTCCAGAATTAATTTCCACTGTAAAAATTTATTGCGAGAATTAATGCCAAGTAAGCAACTAGCATAGTGGTCTCTTGCAAAAAACACCTAGTTGTTATACAATACACCTATGGCAACTTACCCATTCAAAAAGATAGAAAAGAAGTGGCAATCCTATTGGGATGAGCATAAGACATACAAAACCAAAGAAGACGAATCTTATCCAAAAGAGAAGCGCCTTTACATTCTTGATATGTTTCCATATCCATCTGGAGCAGGGCTCCATGTGGGGCATCCTGAAGGATACACGGCGACTGATATTTATTCTCGTTTTAAGCGAATGCAAGGCTTTAATGTTTTGCATCCAATGGGATTCGATTCGTTCGGCCTTCCTGCCGAGAATTATGCCATAAAGACGGGTACACATCCGCGAACAACCACCGAGAGGAATATAAAAACCTTCCGTCGCCAGATTAAATCGCTCGGCTTTTCTTACGATTGGGACAGAGAGTTAAAAACCAGCGACGAAGATTATTACAAATGGACACAGTGGATTTTCCTAAAGTTATACAAAAAAGGCTTGGCTTATGAAAGTCAAATGCCGATCAACTGGTGTTCACATTGTAAAACAGGGCTTGCCAACGAAGAGGTTAAAGACGGTAAGTGCGAACGCTGTGGTAATGTAGTCACTCGTCGTCCAATTAGACAGTGGGTGCTTAAGATCACCGATTATGCCGAAAAACTACTTGACGATTTGGATACTCTCGATTGGCCAGAGAGTGTAAAGGCAATGCAACGAAATTGGATAGGTAAGTCTGTCGGAGCATCCGTATTGTTTAAAACTGAAAACGGCGAGACAATAGAAGTGTTTACCACTCGCCCAGACACCTTGTTTGGTGCAACCTATCTCGTGCTTTCGCCAGAGCATAAACTAGTAAATAGCCTTACAACTCCAGAAAATGCAGAAAGTGTAAAAGCCTATCAAAGCGAAGCTGCAAAGAAAAGCGATTTAGACAGAACCGACCTTCAAAAAGACAAAACAGGTGTCTTTTTAGGTTCGTATGCAATAAATCCCGTCAACGGTGCTGCCGTGCCAATTTGGATAAGCGACTATGTGCTTTCGACCTATGGAACAGGTGCAATTATGGCAGTGCCAGCACACGACAAGCGCGACTGGGAGTTTGCAAAAAAGTTCAATCTTCCAATAATCGGTGTGCTTGAAAGTCCAAAAGATGTGAACGATGAGGTTTACGAAGGCGACGGTAAACACATCAATTCTGGCTTTCTTGACGGAATGAATAAGGACGATGCCATAAATGCAATGATTGAATTCCTTGAGAAAAACGGCTACGGCGAAAAGAAAGTCAACTATAAACTCCGCGACTGGATATTCTCGCGTCAGCGTTTTTGGGGCGAGCCTATACCACTAGTTCATTGTGATCACTGCGGAATTGTACCACTTAAGGAAAAGGACTTGCCTCTCACTCTACCAAATGTAAAGTCGTATTTGCCAACCGATGACGGTGAAAGCCCACTTGCCCATGATACAAAATGGGTGAAAACAAAATGTCCAAAGTGTGGGCGCATTGCAAAGCGAGAAACTAACACTATGCCTCAGTGGGCAGGTTCTTGCTGGTATTATCTTCGCTACATCGATCCACACAATTCATCTCGCTTCGTTTCAAAGAAGAAAGAAGAGTACTGGATGCCTGTTGATTTGTATATCGGCGGTGCAGAGCATGCTGTGCTCCATTTGCTTTATGCTCGTTTCTGGCATAAGGTGCTCTATGATTTGGGGCTTGTGAGTACAAAAGAGCCGTTTAAGCGATTGGTAAACCAAGGGCTTGTTACTGCTTTTGCCTATCAAAAGTCAAACGGTTCGCTAGTGCCAACAGATCAGGTTGAAGAGAAAGACGGCGAATTTTACGACACGGAAAGTGGTGAAAAACTCACAAAAGTTGTCGCAAAAATGTCGAAAAGCCTTAAGAATGTAATCAATCCAGACGATATCATAAAAGAATACGGTGCCGACACAATGCGCCTTTACGAAATGTTTATGGGACCACTTGAGATGTCTAAGCCGTGGAATACACAGGGGCTAATCGGCATTTGGCGCTTTATCGAAAAAGCTTGGAAGGTTTCGCTTAATGTCAGCAAGGATGCAAAGGAGAGCGAGGAATTGCTTCGTCTCCGCCATAAGACAGTCAAGAAGGTTACACTCGACACAGATGCTTTGAGTTTCAACACGGCTATTTCTGCACTTATGGTGTATGTGAATGAACTTCAAAAGCTCGACAAGGTTCCAGAGATTGCCGTAGAGACACTCTCGCTTTTGCTCTCGCCATATGCTCCACATTTTGCAGAAGAAGTACACGAGAGATTAGGGCATAAAGGTACAGTTACTAAAGAGCCATGGCCTGCTTATGATGATTCGCTTACCGAAGACGATGCAGTCAATATCGGTGTTCAAGTGAACGGAAAGCTTCGTGGCACAATAACTATTGCTAAAAATGCAACAAAAGAGCAGATGCTTGAAATGGCAAAAAATGAACAAAATGTTCAAAAATACATTGCTGGTAAAACTCTAGTAAAGGAAATTGCCATTCCATCAAAGATTGTAAACTTGATGGTTAAGGATTGATATGGAGTCTTTGAGAGAACTTTACAAGGTAGGATATGGGCCTTCTTCATCTCACACTATGGGGCCGTATTTTGCAAGTGAAAAGTTTCTCTCTGAAGACAAAGACGGAGTTTCTTATAAGGCTGACCTTTTCGGAAGCCTTGCACTTACTGGAAAGGGGCATTTCACCGATAAGGCTATTGAAAAGTGCTTCAAAGAGCATGGCAAAAAGGTGAGTATCGAATGGCATAGCAACATTACAAAGCCCTTTCATCCGAATGCTTTAACTTTTACTTCTTATGATAAGAATGGTGCTAAAATTTTAGAGCGAACCTATTATAGTGTAGGCGGTGGAAAGGTTCTCCAAGAGGGAGAAGACATCCGCGGTAAAGATGTGTACGGTGCAAAATTTTCGTCAATGTCAAAGATCCTTTCCTACTGCGAAAAGGAAGGTTTGTCGCTTTGGGAAGTGCCGATTCAAAAAGAAGGTATGCAGATTTTCGACTATATGGGCGAAGTCTGGGATGCGATGGTCGCTTGTATTGAAAAAGGACTTGACGATGAAGGTGTGCTTCCTGGCGGTTTGAAGTTGCAAAAAAAGGCGGCTCGGTATTATGCCCTGGCAAAATCATTCTCTGGTACTCTTGCACATGAAGCACATGCGATTTCGTATGCCTTGGCCGTTTCAGAGCAAAATGCAAATCTTGGGCTTGTGGTAACCGCTCCTACTTGTGGAAGTGCAGGTGTGTTACCATCAGTGCTGTATTATTTACAAAAGCAACATAACTTTCCTAAAGCGAAGATTCAGAGGGCTTTGCTTACGGCAGGCCTTGTCGGCAATTTGATTAAAGCCAACGGTTCAATCAGTGGTGCAGAGGTTGGTTGCCAAGGCGAAATAGGCTCAGCTTCGGCTATGGCTGGAGCTGCGGCGACAAGTTTGCTCGGTGGTTCTAACTATCAAGTTGAGTATGCGGCGGAGATGGGGCTTGAGCATCATTTGGGACTTACCTGCGATCCGATTATGGGTTTGGTGCAAATTCCTTGTATTGAGCGAAATGCATTGGCAGCTCTTCGTGCTTTAGATCATACAACGCTTGCTTTACTTTCTGACGGTCGTCATATGATTTCGTTTGACGATGTTATAGATGTGATGATGGAAACGGGCAAGAGCATTTCTGCGAATTTCCGCGAAACCGCTCTTGGTGGACTTGCAACGATTATGCAAAAGAACAAGAATAAGACAAAATGACAAAGCGAGAACGAGCAAAACAAATTTACGATCTTCTTGATAAGAACTCACCAGAAAAAATCGAGTTTTTAAACGCAGATGCTACTTGGAAACTGCTTATTTGCATCATACTTTCAAGCCAAACTACGGATAAAATGGTGATGAAGGTTGTGCCACATCTATTTGAAAAATACCCAAGTGTGGAAGCTCTTGCAAATGCTGATGTAGACGGAATTAAGGAATGTATCAAAAGCATTGGCTTTTACAATGCGAAGGCGACCAACATTAAGCATACCGCTGAAATTTTGCACACAGAATATAATGACGAAGTGCCACTTTCGATCGAGAAGTTGATTAAACTTCCAGGAGTTGGTAGGAAAACCGCCAACTGCATAATAGGTCACACTTTAGGCGAAGGTGCAATCATCGTCGACACTCACTTCAAGCGAGTGGTAAACCGCCTCGGTCTTACAAAAACCGAGGATCCAGAAAAAATTGAAACGGAAATGAAAAAGCTGTTCGCTCCAAAGGAGCAATTCCGCTTTTCAATGACCGCGAATCTGTTCGGCAGAGACATTTGTCATTCTCGCAATCCCGACTGTGGCAGATGTTATTTACATAACTATTGTACGGAATTTGATAAGTAATGAATTATTAGTTTATGATTTTAAGCCATTTTTTAGTATGCATTCTCCAAAAACACAAAAGCATTTTTACAACAGCTTCGACTAGGATCGCAAAGTAGACGAACTCAATAGAGACTTTAAACACTCCCGCAAGTACAAATGCAATCGGTAGACCGATAAAGTAGAGAGTCAGGCTTTCAAGCAAGAATGCAGCCGTTGTGTCGCCACCTGAGCGAAGTATGCCGACTATTATGCACACCGCCACCGTTCTAAATGGAATCGCTAGTGCATACACTCGCATTGCATTTATTGCCGATTGTTGAACTTCCGCTGATATATTGAATAGCGAGGCGAAGAACGGAGCGAGAAGTATTTCAAAAAGTGCAAGTATTGTTCCCATTATTGCACTTGCGATTAGCACATAGTGGCTCTCTTTTGTAGCACCCTCAATATCGCCTTTGCCGAGTGTGCCACCGAGTAGCACAAGGGATGCATTGCTAATCGCCATCATAGCGATTACGAAGAAGTTGGTGATTGACTCCGTTATATTCATCGCGGCAAGAGCTCCAGTTCCAAGCAATGAGAATGCCACCTTGTAAAGAATATTGCCAATCGCCCAAAAAGTTTCGTTCAGGATTATAGGCATTGAAATTTTGTAAAAGTTTTTGACAAAGATAGGTCCATAGTGCATATCTCTGCCAAAGAATGCGAATTTGTAAACAAGTTTTCCATTTCTTCGTGAGCAGTAGGTGATTAAAATAAGCGAAATTATTTCTACAGTTCTGCTGATTGCTGTTGCCATTGCAGCCCCAGTCGCCCCGAATTTTGCAGAGCCAAGGTTGCCGTAGATGAACACCCAGTTTAAAAAGATGTTCAAACTTCCTGCCGTGAGTGTAATTATCAGTGGAATGTGTGCTCTTTTTTGTGTGCGAAATGCAGTCGAAAGCACAAGAGTCAATCCAGGAGCAATATAGGAGAGAGCAACTACTCTCAAATATTTTATGCCCTCTCTAATCACGGCCTCGTCTTTTGAAAATACTCTCATTACAAGCGATGGGAATAGAAAGGTGAACAATCCAAATACTAGGGCAACCGCGATTGTGAGTAAAAAGCCATAACTTGTGACCTTTCTAACCTTGTTCCATTCTTCTCGTCCATAGTATTGAGCAAGGAAGGTGCCAACTCCCGACGATATCCCAAAGAATAGGAAGTTGATAAAGATGAATATCTGATTTGCAACACCAACGGCTGCAAGGCTGACTTCGCCAAGTTTACCAACCATAATCGTATCGGCAAATGATAGCGAAGACATCAGGAAACTCTGCAGTGCAATAGGCAAGGAGAGTAGAAACAGCCGTTTATAGAAGTCCCACTTGTTCATCAAATGTTTAGCACCTTCATAGGGCAAGCCTTAGCGCAGGCTCCACAAGCAATGCATTTTTTAGAGACATTCATTTTTTTGTCTTCTACAATCACATCGAAGGGGCAAGCCTCGCGACATTTACCGCAGTTTGTACACATTTTAAGGTCGATTACATACACACCGAGAGCATTTTGTTTAATTGCACCGACAGGGCAAACGGTTGCACATTTTCCGCATTGTATGCAAACAACTGGGCGAGTGATAGTTCCCTCGATTCCGCTGATGTTGCCAACTCCTTTTTTCTCCCTAACTTGTAGGAAAGCAAGCTCTTGTTTCTCTTCTTTAAAGAATGTTCTAGAACAGGCTCTTGTACATTCAAGGCATCCAATACAACGGCTGTTTTTGTTTACACTCAGACTCTTTACTTTTCTCTGAGATGTAGGAGTTGCTGTTTGTTCGTTGTAAGGTGTGTCTTTTAACGGCAACGAGTAGCGCTTTTCTCCGTCTAGGCGATAATAGGCATCGGCGATTGCAGGTGCGGTTGGGATTGATGTAATTTCGCCAATTCCTTTTGCTCCGCTTGCTACATCAAGCCCTGGCTTTTCTACTATGATTGGCACGATGTCTGGCACTTCGTCTGCACGGAATAGCCCAAGCGAGCCGAATTTTGAGAGTGGCTTGCAGTCTTTTAAAGCATAATCTTCGCGAACAGCATAACCTAAACCCATCACAACTCCGCCTTCGATTTGCCCTTCAGTGCTGATTGGATTGATTGCTCTTCCTACATCGTGGGCAGCATATATCTTATCGATTTTGTGTGTTTTCTCATCAAGAATTGCCACATGAGTTGCATAACCATATGCCACGTGACTTTTGGGGTGAGGAAGATCGGATCCAAACTTATCAGTTTCGGCAAGATACTCTGCATAGAATTCTCGCCCCTCTAGTTTCTTGAGTGAACCTTTTACTTCTGCGAGTGCTTCCTTTAGAAGAACCGCGGCTCTTCTTGCAGCTTCGCCTGTAACCGTGGTGTGGCGAGAGCCAGAAGTTGTACCGCTGTCTGGAGCATTTTCGGTGTTGGCTTTTTCCTCGATTACGAGCTTGCCATTTACTCCTGATACATCGCTGACAACTTGCTTTAGCACGGTGCAAAGCCCTTGTCCAATGCAGGATCCTCCGCAGTGCATAATTACTTTTCCGTCTTTGACTTCAAGGTTGATTCTTCCGTAATCTGGAAGTCCAACTCCAACTCCTGCATTTTTCATTGCCGAAGCAATTCCTGCAAGCGGTGAAGATTCGTATATGTCTTTTACGGCTTCAAGTGTTTCAACAAGCCCAGTTGCATTGTCCACGATCTGACCGTTTGGAAGACTTTCGCCTGGGCGAATTGCATTTTTGTAGCGGATGTCCCAATGTGAGATTCCAATTTTATCCGCCATATGATTGAGCATCGATTCAATCGCAAAGCAAGTTTGAGTAACACCAAATCCCCGGAATGCTCCAGCAGGTGGATTATTAGTGTAATACGAATAACCATCAATCATGAAGTTCTCATAATGATATGGACCTGAGGCATGCGTACAAGCTCTCTCAAGCACTGGAATACCGAGCGAGGCATAAGCACCAGTGTCTGCAATAACCTTGCCTTTGAGCGCTAAGATGTTGCCTTCCTTATCGCAGGCTAAAGTAAATTCCATATCCATAGGATGGCGCTTTGGATGAACGATGAGGCTTTCCTGGCGTGTGAGCTTCATTTTGCAAGGCTTACCTGTGAGAAGTGTGACTAAAGCACTGAAATGCTGAACCGTGACATCTTCTTTACCGCCAAAGCCTCCGCCAACATAGCAGTTTTCAACCAAGACTTTGTCGTTGTCTAATCCCAAGAATGGTGCGGTTTCTCGTCTTGTGTCGTAAACACTCTGATCGGTTGAATAGATCTTCACTCCGCCGTTTTCAAGTGGGACTGAAACTGCACATTCTGGCTCTAAAAAGGCATGCTCTGTCCACGGAGTTGAGTATTTTTCGGTGAGAACGAATGGAGCATTTTTAATTGCTTCTTCTGCATTACCGCGATTTACACTTGTATGTCCAAGCAAATTTCCACCTTCGTGAATAATTGGGGCATCGTCTTTCATAGCTTCGTAAGGGGAAGATACAAAGGGCAATTCCTCGTATTCAACTTTAACTTGCGAAGCTGCCTTTTTTGCATTCTCTTCTGTATCGGCGGCGACAATTGCGATGACATCGCCAAGATAGCGAGTGATATCGCCTGCTCCTATCATCGCATCCCAATCGCGCTTAAGATGTCCGACTTTCACATTGCCTGGAATGTTTTCTTTTGTATAAACATCGTATACACCTTTTACATCCAATGCTAATGATTTGTCTATTGAAAGTACCTTTGCACGAGGGTATTTTGAACGAACTGCGACGGCAAAAATCATTCCGTCGATGTAAAGATCGTCTGGATATTTTCCTATTCCTTGCACCTTGTCGGCAACATCGACTCGTGGAACTTTAGAACCGATCTTCCATTCGTAGTCTTTTTCCATAATTTCATCGCCTCTAAAAATGGCAGCGGCGAGTTCTATGGCTTTTACGATTTTTGCATATCCTGTACATCGGCAAATATTGTTGCGTATAGCATGGCGAATTTCTTTTTCAGTTGGATTCTTGTTTACATCGATTAAACTTTTTGCACAAATCACCATTCCTGGAATACAAAAGCCACACTGTACCGCACCTGCTTTGCCAAAAGCATAGGTGTAAATGTCCTTTTCTTTTTTAGAAAGTCCTTCTACTGTAATGATACTTTTGCCTTCGATCTCAGAAAGCATGAGACTACAAGCACGGCTAGTCTTGCCGTCGATGAGTATAGTACAGGCTCCACAAGCTCCTTCTGAACATCCGTCTTTTACAGAAGTAAGGCGGAGATCGTCTCTTAGGAAGCGAAGCAGTTTTTTATCCGTATCGGTTGTTATTTGCTTTTTATTTACAGTAAAAGTCATAATTTCTCCATAATTATGGTATATTTATATATTATATCATATTTTAGAGAGATTTAAAACCGTAAATTAAGAATTTAGGCGATTTTCGTTATAAAACAATGCAGCTGATGTGGGAGCATCAGCTGCGGAGGCATTACATAGTGTGCGAATCTGATAAAAAAAAACTAAAAATCCGGCTTACTGGAAAACTCACACACATATGCAAATATTACAGTTTTTTAACAATATAATCAATAACAATTTCGAAAAATTCGTTTAAAGTGTTAGAATTTTATAAAATCATCGCAATAATTTAACAAAAGTAGAAAATTTTGTTTAAAAAATCAGTTTTTGTGCCACATATTGCAATCAATTTTGCAAAATACTATAATTTAAAGTATGAAAAAGCGAATATTGACAGGAGACCGCACCACAGGAAAATTACACTTAGGGCATTATGTAGGCAGCCTTAAATCGCGTGTGGCTCTACAACACGAATACGACACCTTTATTTTGCTTGCCGATGTGCAGGCTCTAACCACTCATTTTGACAATGTTGCACTTCTTGAAACCTCTATAATGGATGTGGCGAAGGATAATCTTTCGGTTGGGCTTGATCCAAACATCTCAACTATCGTCCAGCAGAGCCAAGTTACATCTATTGCAGAGCTCACCGTGTTCTATTCGATGCTAGTAACCGTGCCACAGCTTTCGCATAATCCAACTATCAAGACCGAGGCGAAAAACTATGGCTATAAGGAAATGACCTACGGCTTTCTTGGCTATCCTGTGTCGCAAACTGCCGATATCACTTTTTGTAATGCCGATTTAGTTCCAGTTGGCGAAGATCAGCGTCCACATCTCGAGATGGCACGCGATATAGTTAAGAAGTTCAATGCTCTTTACGGCACATCGATTGTTGAGCCTGATATTTACCTCTCTACCACTTCGCGCTTACAAGGCTTAGACGGTAAAGCCAAAATGGGTAAGAGTATGGGCAATGCGATTTATCTCACCGATTCTAGAGAAGAAGTTGAAAAGAAGGTAAAAAGTGCCGTCACCGATACTACTCGTGTGAGTGTGAAAATGCCAGGTCACCCAGATACTTGTCCAGTTTTTGGCTATCACAAAGCTTTTGCATCTGACACGGCTAACACAAAAGAACTCTGCGAAAATGCAGGAATTGGCTGTGTTGCGTGTAAAAAGCACCTATCGGATGTACTCAACGACCTACTTGATCCTATTCGCGAAAGACGAGCATATTGGGACTCTCACGAGAACGAAGTGAAAGAAATAATCCATTCTGGCACCGAAAAAGCCAATAAAATCGGCGATGAAAACATAAAAAACATAAAAGAGAAGATGCACATCTTGATCAAATAATCAAAAAATGCTATAATATTAGCATATTGGCCCTTTAGCTCAGCGGGAGAGCGCCACCTTGACGTGGTGGATGTCGTAAGTTCAATCCTTACAGGGGTCAATTATTTTTTCTTAAGAGGTTCCTTTTATGGCTAACAGTAGAGAAACTCTTGCAAGTAGGCTTGGGTTTTTGTTCCTATCAGCAGGCTGTGCTATAGGCCTGGGTAATGTGTGGCGCTTTCCATATATTGTAGGTAAATATGGCGGAGCGGCTTTTGTTTTGTTATATCTTGTATTTTTGGTAATATTCGGCTTGCCAATAATGGTGATGGAGTTTTCTGTAGGTAGAGCTTCTAGAAAAGGTATGGGCGGAGCTTTCAAGGCACTTGAACCCAAAGGAACAAAGTGGCACTATCACAACTATTTTGGAATCGCAGGCAACTACCTTTTGATGATGTTTTACACGGTGGTTGCAGGTTGGATGCTTGCATATTTCTTTGCATTTCTAAAAGGCGATTTTGTCGGTTTGAGCAGTGCAGAGGTTGGAGAGTATTTTAACAATCTGATAACTCCACCGAATGGGGCATTCCCAACTCGTATGGTTTTCTGGATGTTTATTGTGATTGTGCTTGGCTTTGGCACTTGCCTTTTGGGACTTCGCAATGGGGTTGAAAAGATAACCAAGTATATGATGAGTGGGCTACTTGTTATACTTGTTGCACTTGCAATTTACGTCGCATTTCTTCCAGGAAGTGGCAAGGGCTACAGTTTTTATTTGAAGCCAGACTTTCATAAAATGGCAGAGAATGGCATATTTGAAACTATATATGCTGCAATGGGACAGGCATTTTTTACCTTGTCGCTAGGAATTGGAGCTATGGGTATTTTCGGCTCTTACATCGACAAAAAGTATAGCCTTACAGGCGAATCAATTCGTATAATTCTACTCGATACATTCGTGGCAATTTGTTCAGGATTGATCATATTTCCTGCTTGTTTTGCAAAAGGGGTAAATCCAGGAGAGGGCCCAGGACTTGTTTTTGTTTCACTTCCAAATGTGTTTATTGGGATGAACGGTGGACGACTAGTCGGCACTCTTTTCTTCTTGTTTATGAGCTTTGCAGCCCTTACTACGGTGATTGCCGTTTTTGAAAATATCACTGCTTACTGGATGGATTCAAAGGGGTGGTCGCGTAAAAAATCAGTGCTTGTCAACTTTGTGGCAATCACGATTTTGTCGCTTCCTTGTGCCTTTGGTATGAATATCTGGAGTGGAATCCGCTTCGGTGTTATAGGCTCTATCGATTCGTTTGAAGACTTCCTTGTGTCTAATAACCTCTTGCCTCTTGGTTCACTCGTGTATCTTTTGTTCTGTGTGTCGAAGCGAGGCTGGGGATGGGATAATTTCATCGCCGAAGCTGACACAGGCGAGGGTGTAAAGTTCCCAAACAATAAGGTGATCCGCTTCTATCTTAAATATATAGTGCCAATCATTATGCTTGTGATCTTCGTACTCGGCTATATCGGCATCTTCTCTAAATAGGTTTTGACTTTTATGCCTATTGCTATTTTTGCAATATAAATATATCGACATACCCCATTATGAAAATCAGGAAGAAAATAATGGGGGCGATATACTTTAGATAAATTCGTATTCCTTTATTGTTTGGGAATTTCAAACCGTTCCCAGAATCTGCTTCGACGATGAAATTGTCCCATCCCCAAGCGTGTTTTTTGTTCAGCGTTGAGAATAACAAGAATACCATTGAACCGAGCGGAAGTATGTTGTTTGAAACAAGGAAGTCTTCAAAAGCATCGATTGAAGCGATAGGCCCAAAATGCACACCCTTCCAAATGTTCATACCGAAAACACAGGGCAAAGACAAAAGTATGATCAGCACATAATTGACGATTACCGACTTCTTTCTGCTCCATTTGTTTATGTCCATTCTAAATGCAACGATATTTTCAAACACTCCTATTACGGTTGTGAGTGATGCAAAGCTCATAAATAGGAAGAACAGCGAGCCTACGATTCTGCCACCCTTCATACTTGCGAAAATACGAGGTAAGGTGATAAGCACAAGTCCTGCACCACTATTCGGTTCAACTCCGTTTGCATAACAAGTTGGGAAAATAATGAGACCTGCAGTAATCGCAACGAAAGTATCGAGTATAATCACTCTTAAAGCTTCGCCAGTGAGACTGTATTTCTTATCGATGTAAGAGCCAAATATTTCCATTCCGCCCATACCGATTGAAAGGGTGAAGAATGCTTGTCCCATTGCGGCATAAATTGCTTCCCATAATCTGGATGTGCCATCTGCATTATAGGCGAGTGCCTTAAAATTTGGCTTGAGATAGAACGAGTATCCTGCGGCTGCTCCTTTTAAAGTTGCCACATAAATTGCAAGGGCGATCATAATCACGAGTAAGCCACTCATCATATATTTTGTGACTTTTTCAACTCCGTTTTGCAATCCGAGCCCACACACACCAAAGCCGATTGATGTGGTTACGATCATCCAAAAGGCTAATTCGGTTGGGTTTGATAGCATATTTGTGAAGTAAGAAGTGATTTCAACTTGATTCGTAGTGGCGAGTTTTCCTGTAAACGACGAGTAAAAATAATAGAGCATCCAACCTGCAACAGTGGTGTAAAACATCATAATCAAGTAGTTGCCAGCGATTTGGAAATGCTTGACGATGTGCCACTTCGTGCCTTTCGGTTCAAGCTCTTCAAATGCACAACCAATGCTTTTGCCTGAAGCCCTACCGACTGAAAATTCCATCACCATTATTGGAAGTCCAAAGATAACCAAGAAGATCAAGTACATCAGTACAAAGGCAGCTCCGCCGTATTTGCCGACTATGTAAGGGAAGCGCCATACATTGCCGAGTCCTATTGCACAGCCTGCGGATAAAAATAAAAAGCCTAATCTGCTTCCTAGTGTCTCTCTTTCCATTAAGAACTCCATTGCCTTGAGGTGGCTAAAAAATGTAGCCTATTCTTATATTATATCACGAATTTTAAGAGTGTACAATAAAAATCTAGCATTTTATAAAAATCTGTGTTATAATATAATTATGGACTTCGAGGTTTTCGTGCTCGGAACGAGTGGAATGCAACCTCTTCCTCGCCGTTTTTTAAACAGTGCACTTGTGCGTCGTAAGGGCGATTTGTTCTTGTTTGATGTGGGAGAGGGCACGCAGGTTGCATTAAAAAAACAGTCTCTACACTGGAAAAAGATAAATCATATTTTTATTACTCATATGCATGCTGACCACATCACTGGTCTTCCAGGCTTGCTTATGCTCTCATCACAAGTGGATAGAGACGAACCTCTTCATATTTACGGTCCTGATCCTATGAAGGATTACATCGAGGCTAATCGCAATCTTTTGGATATGTACATAAATTACGAGATCATAGTTCATCCCATAAACGAAAGTGGCACAGTACTCGAAACTGACGAGTTTGAAATAAAGGCTTTCAAACTTTCGCACACAAAGCTCTGTTTTGGATATACATTAATTGAAAAAGATAGGCAGGGTGAATTTTTTCCAGACAAAGCCTCGGCCCTCGGTGTGCCAAAAGGTCCACTTTGGGGTCGGCTTCAAAAGGGCGAAAATATCGAAATTGATGGAAAAATAGTTAAAAGCGAAGATGTGATTGGCGAGAGCAGAAAAGGGCGAAAGTTTTCATTCGTCACAGATACGGAATATTTCCCTGACATCGCTTCGTATGTTTATGGTAGCGATTTGCTTTTGATCGAAGGTATGTTCGAACATGCTCTTGCCGATGATGCGCATAGTAAAAAGCATTTGACGGTGGTTGAAGCGGCCACTATTGCAAAGGATGCGGAGGCGGAAAAAGTCGGGCTGTTCCATTTTTCACCGCGCTACACTGATAGAGAATTGAAACCGCTTGAAAAAGAAGCACAAGATGTTTACGACAAAGTGTTTTTGTGTAAAGACGGTATGTACTTCGAATTGCCATTAAAGTCGTAGGAGTGTAATGGTGATTTACGATTGCATAATCATCGGTGCTGGAGTTTCAGGATGTGCTTCTGCTTATTACCTCTCTGAATATAAAATGAAAGTGCTGGTGTTAGAGAGAGCAAAAGAGGTATGCGAAGGTACATCAAAAGCAAACAGTGCAATCGTTCATGCAGGCTTTGATGCTGCAAACGGCTCTCTTATGGCAAAATTGAATGTAGAGGGTGCAGCCTTAATAAAGGAATTATCTCTATCGCTTGATTTTCCATACATTCAAAATGGAGCCCTTGTAATTTGCAAGCATAAAGAAGATTTTCCGTCTCTTGAAGAATTGTACGAAAGGGGCATAAAGAACGGAGTTAAAGATCTTAAAATTGTATACAAAGATGAACTTCTTGAAATGGAGAAAAACATTCAAAGCGATGTGTATGCTGCTCTTTATGCCCCAACTAGTGCTATAATTTGCCCATTTAAATTCAATATCGCTCTATCAGAATGTGCCTACAGAAATGGAGTGAAATTCGCCTTTGAAAGAAAGGTAGAAGGCGTAAAAAAAGAAGATGGAATTTTTCACATAACTACAAATAATGGCGAATACTATTCAAGAACCGTTGTAAATGCCGCTGGTGTGTATGCCGATGAAATTCACAATATGGTCTCTTCGGATAAAATGACGATAATTCCAAGGAAAGGCGAGTATTTGTTGCTAGATAAAAGCGCACATTCTTTAGTCTCGCATACGATTTTTTCGCTACCTACTAAAATGGGCAAGGGAATTTTGGTCACTCCAACCGTTCACGGTAATATACTTTTAGGTCCAACGGCTAAAGATATCGACGACAAGGAAAACACAAAAACCACTACGGAAGGTTTAGCAGAAGTTAAGGAAAAATGTTCAGTCTCTGTAAAAAATGTTCCGCTTGATAAGGTGATTACTTCGTTTGCAGGACTCCGTGCTCATTTAGAAAAGCACGATTTCGTTATTGAAGAAAATAAAGAGACAAGCGGTTTTATTGATTGTGCAGGAATTGAATCGCCTGGTTTAACCGCAAGCCCTGCTATTGGCAAAATGGTTGCTTCTCTTGTAAACGGTATACTTCAAAAGGAAAAAAAGAAGCATTTTATCTCAAAGCGAACTGATATTATCGATCCCCGTTCTTTATCGCTAAAGGATTATAAAAAGCTGGTGAAGTTGGATCCTGCCTACGGTGTAATCGTGTGCAAGTGCAATAAAATCTCGCTTGGCGAAATCCGCGATGCTATTCATCGTCCGCTCGGTGCAACTACATTCCAAGGTATAAAACGACGAACAACCGCAGCGATGGGAACTTGTGGCGGTGGCTTTTGTATGATTGACATAATGAGGATTTTAGAAAAAGAAACTGCAGTACAACGAAATCTTAAAAGTGTGCAAGCAATGCTCAAAAAAATAAAAGGAGGGAAGTGATGGCAGATCTTATTTCTCCACTTAAGGAACAGTTTAAAAAGGCACTCGCTAAATTCCAGGGTCATTACGATATTATAGTGTTAGGAGCAGGGCCTGCAGGCCTTTCCTTTGCGACGAGTGCACACGATTGTGGCGAGAAAAGTATACTGATAATAGAAAAGGAAAAGCATCTTGGCGGAGTGTTAAATCACTGTTTGTCCGATGGTTTTGGCGAGGATACTTTTGCTGAAAATCTCACAGGCAAGGAGTATGTTTCTCGCCTTGTCGATATGGTGGAAAAAAGGCGAATTGACTATAAAATAAACACAACGGTTCTCAGTGTTACCGAAGATAAATGTGTATACACCGTTTCTCCAAAAGGTGGGCTTGTTTTCTATAAAGCTAAAGTGATAGTGTATGCCTTAGGGGCTCACGAAGTGCCACGCGGTTCTCTCTGCATTCCAGGAAGTCGCCCAAATGGGGTGTATTCTGCAGGCACAATTCAAAAAATGGGCAGTGAACGAAAAAAGCTCGGCTTAAAAAATGTAGTGATCTTTGGTTCAAACGATGTGGGCTTATCTGCCGCTCATGTACTTTCTCACGATGGAATAAATGTAAAAATGATTGTAGAGCCACACTCGTATTTTAGGGGTGGCGATACTAATAAGAAAAAAAGCCTTGATGAGCATAACATTCCGTTAAAACTCTCGCATACGATTGTTCAAATTCTAGGAAAGCCACAAATCGAAAGTGTTGTAATTGCAGCATGCCGCGAAAACGGAGAAGTGATAGGGGGAACAGAACAAGAAATTCCTTGCGATGCCTTGTTGATATCGATGGGATTAAGCCCCGAAAACACGATTTTAGATGAAGCAAAAGTACAGATTTCATCTCACACAAAAGGTCCAATCACGAACGATAAAGGTGAAACATCAGTAAAAGGCATATTCGCTATTGGCAATGCCTTGTTCATCCACGACAAGGTTGATAGAATCGTGAGAGAGAGCATCAGAGCTGCAATCAATGTTGTAAAGTCAATCCGTGCATCGGAAAATTCTGCAAATTGTGATAAGGTAAAAATCACTTCTATTCCAGTTGCTTTTGATGAAAATATACTCTATCTTCAACCAGAACGAATTGATAGCGAAAATGCTGACGATAATATTGCTGTTGCAATTCGTCCTAAATACGAAAAGGAAAATTGTAAAATAGTGGTAAAATTCGACGATGTGGTTTATTCAACTGTGTTTAAACCTGTGTTGCATACAAATGCAATAAGCACCGTATATATTGCAAAAACTGATTTACAAAACAGCAATACAAAAAGTATACAAGTGCTTATTGAAGATTGATTAGACTATTTGATAGCGGTAGATACGAGTCTCAATAGGATTGTCGTTTTCCCAAGGTCGCTGATATACAAATGTGAGTGTAACTTCTCCTTTGCTACCCGCCTTAAAGTGCCAAGTGTGTGTGCCACCTGCCCCCATAATCGGATTGTTCTCGTCGTAGAATGGCGACTTGTAATCATCATACACAGTAGCAATAGAACCGCTTCCTGAAACATAAATCATCCAAGAATAGCCAGTGGTTGGATTTTCGGAGAGCGAAATATCCCATTCGTCGTTTTGCTTTACTGAATTAAACGATGTGTAGGTATTATTGCTACTTGAACCTGACATATTTTGAATCTCTCCTCTAGAGAGTGGAGTTATTTGCCCTTCGCGAGAGGAAGAACAAGACACGAATAAAACACATACTAAAAAAACAATACTTAAGAGTTTACCTTTTTTCATATTGACGAGTGAGGGATTTGAACCCCCGACCGAGTGCGTGTAAGGCACCTACTCTTCCACTGAGTTAACTCGCCATTGTGGTGATGAGGGGGTATGATCCCCTGACCTTCCGGTTATGAGCCGGGTGCTCTACCAACTGAGCTACATCACCGGTTGCCGTTAAACACCTTTATAAAGTGTATAAAACTTTTTAATTTTTGTCAATAGTGTTTTGCAGTATTTTTATGAAAAATCGTTAAAATTAAAAAGAGAGAGCCTAAAAACTCTCTCTTTATGCTTGTAAAATTAGTAAAGATTTTATTTATCAACCTTCTTTGGTGGGAACTTGGGATGTTTGTTCTCGATGTTTTCATCTGTGAGAGCATCGATGCCTTCTACATCAATTCGCTTTGGAAGTAAAAGGCTCAAGAGCATAGATACAACGAACACACCAGCAACAGGGTTGTTCTGGAAGATGTCGCAAACGATCTGTGGCATATGGTTGAAGAATGCTGGCACCTGAGTGATACCGATTCCGATACAGAAAGAAGTTGCAACGATTAGCATATTGCGCTGTCCGCCACCGCAAGCTACAATCATTGTGATTCCAGAAACTATGATTGCACCGAACATTATTAGAGTACAACCGCCAAGAACTGGGCTTGGAAGTGTTGAGAAGAATGCTCCGATTGGTGGGAAAAGCCCCGCAAGTAAAAGTATTATTGCACCGAACATAATTGTGAATCTGTTCACAACCTTTGTCATTGCAACAAGCCCAACATTCTGCGAGAATGATGTGATTGGAGGACAGCCGAATATTCCTCCTGATACAGCAGAGATAAAGCCGTCGCAAGCAAGAGACCCAGAAACTTCTCTTTCAGTTATGTTTCGTCCAAGTCCTCCTGTACAAACTGCTGTAGTATCGCCAATGGTTTCAGCTGCGGACACTAGGAATACAAGAGTTACTGAAATTATGGCTCCAATGTCAAATACAGGTTTAAACTGGAACAGGCGTGGAAAAGCAATCCAACCGAGAGTGTTGACTGTAGCTTTCATTGTACTAAAGTCAACCATTTTTAAGCAAATTGCTAAAATATAACCAACAATTAGTCCAAACAATACATAGAGTTGCTTAAAAAATCCTTTTGCAAAAGCATTGAACATCAAGCATGAAATAAGAGTTACAGTACCAACAACTAAGTTCTGCCAACTACCTGGATCATATACACCGCTTGCATCTCCTGCAAATGATGAGATACCAACATTTAATAGCGAAAATCCGATTGTTGTCACGACACAGCCTGAAACGATAGGGGACACAGCCTTTCGCCAATATTTAGCCGTTAAGCCTAGAATGCCTTCAATACAACCACCAACTATGACTGCACCGATCATTACACCGTAGTCTTTTGCTGCACATACCATCATTGAACTTAAGAATGTGAAACTCAAGCCCATTACTACAGGAAGCCGGGAGCCTATTCGCCAAATTGGGTAAAGCTGTATAAGTGTTCCAATACCTGCAACAAGCATAGCCGCTTGAACTAAACGTGCGGTTTGCACTGCATCGAAGGAATTGCCGTTATACTTTGCAACTCCTGCAATAAGCATAACTGGCACTACATTTGATACAAACATAGCAAGTACATGCTGAAGCCCAAATGGAATGGCTTTTGCAAGTGGTACTTTTCCATCTAGCTTGTAGATGTTATTAACGTCTGCGCCTTTCATAGAAAATGCATTCTTGATGGCAGCGACAAATTTGTTAGATTTCATAGAATCTCCTAGTTTTAGTCTATCGTAAATTAACAATGTTCTCTGTTGAAAATTTGCAATATTCTTATATTATATCACACTTTTTAGAATTTTTGTTAAAATTTTTGAAAATTTTTTAAATTTTGTGAATTATGCTCTTCTTAATCTGTTGTTTTTTATTTTAAAAAGTATTATCATATACTAGTATTATTATGTTCATTTCTGAGTCTACACTAAATGAAATAAAGAATCGCCTCACAATATCCGATGTTGTTTCTCATTATTTACCTCTTGTCAGAAAGGGAGGGGATAATTGGGTAGTCTGTCCGTTTCACAGCGATAAAAATCCATCAATGAAGTTAGACGACGAAAAGGGCTTTTACTATTGCTTTGGTTGTAAGGCTTCTGGCAATATCTTTACTTTCGTTATGAAGATGGATAATTTGGACTTTGTCGATGCTGTTAAAAAACTTGCAGAAATCGCACATGTTGAAATTCAGGAAGATAAAGCATCAAATCCAAAGAATAAAAACGAAAAAGAAATACTCTATGCTTTGTATGACACATTAAACAATGAGTTTAGGAACATACTTTGGAGCGAGCGAACAGATGGAGCAAAAAGAGCACTTGATTATGTGAGAAGTCGCGGTTATACCGATGAGATTATAAATCGTTTTAGTGTGGGGTATGCACCAGAAGATTGGGATTTTGTAAAGCGCATTGCCTCTTCTTTCGGTGTTGAATACTCGCTTTTGCTAAATAGTGGTCTACTTTCTAAAAAACAAAACTCATATTTTGTAGACAGAATTACCTTTCCAATTTACAATCGAAATTCAAAAGTCGTGGCATTTTCGGCAAGAACGATGAAGACTGATGACAGCACTGCAAAATATATCAACAGTTCAGAATCGCCGATATTCTCTAAAAAACTGGAGTTCTTTGGTTTTAACTGTGCATCCGATTCTCTAAAGAAGGGGAATATCCCTGTGCTTTGCGAAGGCAACTTCGATGTCATGGCATTGCACCAAGCAGGAATAACAAGTGCACTTGCAACTTGCGGAACGGCACTTTCTAAAGAGCAATGTTCAGTTTTACGCCGTTACAACGATAAGGTTCGCACCTTTTTTGATTCGGATGATGCAGGTAAGAAAGCGACACTCAAGGCCATTCAGAGCTTGAAAGAGCAAGGTTTGTCGCCGTCGGTGGTGATATTAAAGCGAGAAGATGCAAAGGATGCCTCTGAGTTTTTACAGAAATATGGCAATGAGGCCTTACAAAAACTTGTGAACGGTAGTGTAAACGGCTTTCAATATGCAATAAAAACTCTCTCAAGCAATGTGGATGTCACTACGACAAGAGGAAAAACCGAGGTGCTTAAAGGAGTTTTGCCTCTTATATATTCTGTGGACAATAAGGTTGAACGCGACGATTTGTTTCATAAAACTTGTTCGATTCTTGCTCTTGATGAAGATAGTGCTAAAAGTGAGTATAATGCTGAACTTTCCAGAGCCACTAAAGATGAAGAATGGCAACAAAAACGAGCAGCAGAGCGGGAGGCACTTTCACCAAAGTTCGATGTTCAGCACTCAATTTGGACGGATGCTGACGATGTTCCATTATACGAGACCTTATTTATGAAGCAACTTGCATATTCGCGCGATATGTTTAATTCTATGCCTGTGCTAAAGGAGATAAACTACAATAGTTTTAAAAATCCAAAAGCTAGAGCGATATATGCATATCTGCGCGATAGGCTAGACTTGAATATTGACGAGGACGATGAAGCTTTTCTTGAGAGCATTGAAGAAAAAGAGATGAAAAAGTACCTTGAAAATGCACGACTCGTAGGTGAAGAGTTTAAGTCACTCCCTCTTGAAATAAAGCAATCGATTGTGGCTCGCACGGCTTCAAGACTTCTAGCAGAAGCAAAAACTCAAAGGCAAAAGTCGTTTACCAATGCTCTAGAAATGGGAGTTGACAATCAAGGTAGCTCTATAAACAGTATGATGAGTCGAAAGGAAGAACTAGACGAAATTATGCAATATGGTAAAAAAATGGCAAAAAAGGAGGTTCAATGAAAAATAGGTACAAAGAGATATGTGAAGAATTACTCGATTGGAAAGAAAGAAACCAAGCGGATAATATCACACTGAATGAGCTTCACAAATTCATCACCATTGAAGACCGAGACGATGATCCAGAGATTGAAGACAAGATCACGGTTTTTCTAAAGGACCACGATGTTAGTGTTGTCGTTTATCCTGATGATGTAAAGGAAGATTCTCTTCTTGATGATGAAGAGCCAACGCCAGATGCTCTAGAAGAAGCCGAAGAGGAGGAATTAGACCTTGACGATGACGACGAACTCTTTACTGATGGTTATGAAGACGAAGACGGTGAACTTTCAAAGGATGGTAGCGACGAAGAGTATGTGAGTGGGCTTTCTGGGAAAACCACAGACGACTTGCAGAAAATCTATCTTAGTGATTTACGTCGTCATAAGTTGTTGTCACGTGCGGAAGAGCAAGAACTTTCGAAGGAAATGGAGAAAGGCCTCAGTGCAATTCTCAATGTTATTCGTTCAAGCGGAGTGGTTATTACATTCCTTAAAGAAGTGCTAGATGTGCTTGGTTCCGATTCTTCTTCTCCTGATGAAGACGATGCTTCTAAAGATCGAGGCCTTGAATATAAACGCTATAATGAAATGTATGGCAAAACTATGACGACTACATTCTCGAATGAGATTCGTAAATATCTGAACTTGAAGGAAGAAAAGCATAGTTTAGGCATTGACATTTTAACCGATGAAGAATTAGCACAGAAGCGACAGAAGATTCTAAAGCGCATTAAGAATCTCGAACTTCCTGTAGAGGATGCAGTCTCCATCGGCGATAGATTTCACAATGCTCGCGAGAATATATTAAAGGTACGCTCTGAGAAGAATGCAGCACTTGTGTCGCTTGGCATTTCAGTTCCAATTGGTGGCATCGAAAAAGAGCAGTATGCAAAAGAACTCAGAATGATCAATAGAGACTTGCTCGTTCCTTCTAAAAAGGAAGCCGTGCTTAATAGATTGCATCTCGAAGTAAACGAAATTAGGGACTTAATAACCATAGTTCAGCAGAATGATCTACTTCTTGATTCTATAGAATTTGAGTTTGAAGAGCCGATAAACAAGATACTTTCCGATGATGAGGAGCTACAAAAAGGTGAAAATACCCTATTAAAAGCTAAAGAACATTTGATAGAAAGCAATTTACGTCTTGTAATTTCTATCGCAAAAAAGTATCGTAATAGAGGGCTTAATTTTTTCGATCTAGTGCAAGAGGGAAATATTGGGCTTATAAAGGCCGTAGAAAAGTTCGACTATTCTAAGGGCTATAAGTTCTCAACCTATGCCACTTGGTGGATAAGGCAGTCTATAACTCGTGCAATTTCTGACAGTGCAAGAACCATCAGAATCCCTGTTCATATGATTGAGCAGATAAACAAAGTGTCTCGCGAACAGCGACAGCTTATGCAGACTCTTGAGAGGGAGGCAACAGATGAAGAGATTGCCGAAAACCTTGGTTGGACAACCGAGAAGGTGAAGAATGTGAAGAGTGTGGCAAAAGACCCAATTTCACTTGAAACACCAGTCGGTGAAGAGGAGGATTCGCAGCTTGCTGATTTCCTTGAAGATAAGACGGCACTCAATCCTGCGAGTCAAACCACATACAAATTGCTCCAAGAGCAGATGCGTACGATTCTAGGCGAGCTTCCAAAGCGTGAACAAGAAGTTGTTCGTATGCGATTTGGACTTGACGATGGTTACCCACTTACTCTTGAAGAACTAGGCTTGCTTTTTGATGTTACACGTGAGCGAATTAGGCAGATTGAGGCGAAAGCCCTTGGTCGTCTACGTGAGATGCGACATGTAAAGCAGCTTGAAGATTATAAAGAAACCTAAAGGGGAGAGATATGAAAGATATATTTAAAAGATTATCTATGCTTCAAAAGGTGCTTGAGCGCTATTTTGAACTAGAGAAAGAGATAGAGACCCTTCCTCGTGAACTCTCAGACAGGGCTGAAATGCTTCTTCGCAAAAAGGAAGAATATGTAAAGACCCTTTCTCAAGAGGAACGCCTTAAGGATAGAGTTGCAGCTCTTGAAAAGCAGTATGCAGATGCTAAAGTTAAGCGTGAGGAGCAGGAGATAAAGTCGTCTCATATTACTACACAGCGCGAGTTTGAGCTCAACCAGATTGAACTCACAAAGGCAAAGGAGACGGAGCATCACTACTACAATCTTCGCGAAGAAACCAAGCGCAAGGCTGCCGCTCTTAACGAGAAAAGTTCAGAGATTCTTGACGAACTCAATGCTATTCAAAAGATGGTTGAAGATGAGACTGCTACAATCAACTCTCGCCTTGATGAATTGAAGGCTGAAAAGGATGCCCTAGAGACCAAAAAGGCAAAGTATTCTAAGGATATTGAGCCGACCCTTTTGTTCAAGTTTGAACGAATTGTAAAAACCAAGGGTGGCGGAAGTGTTGCCGTTAAGGGGAGGGTTTGCCAAGGCTGTCATATGGAATTGCCTGTGCAGTTTGTAAACACTGTTCGAAAGGGCGAGACTGTAGAATTTTGCCCATATTGCTCAAGAGTGCTGTATTATCAAGAAGGCGACGACGACGAAATCGATGCATTGAAGATGGACGATATTCTTCTTGATGATGATGACGACATCGATGAGAGAATAGATGGAGATATTCCACTTTCTGTCGACGATGACGATGCATCTCTTATTGCAACAGAAGACGAATTCGATTTCTAAGAAAAACTAATAGGTACAGCAAGCAATCGCGCGACTATAGTCGTGAGGAAAGTCCGGGCTCCTTGTGGGAGAAGACTGGGTAACGCCCAGAGCCTTAAGGGCTGGAAAGTGCAACAGAAAATATACCGCCTCATTTGGGGTAAGGGTGAAATGGCGAGGTAAGAGCTCACCGCATCTATGGTGACATAGGTGGCAGTGTAAACCCTCTTCGGAGCAAGATCAAGTTTTGAGTTTTCCACCCACAGAAGATAACTCAAGGGTAGATCGCTTGAGTGTGGTGGCAACATCACACCTAGATAGATGGTTGCATAAACAGAACCCGGCTTATGCTGTGCCTTTTATTTTAGTGTCTTTGTAATTAGGCAATGGATGCCGCTTGCATCCCATTCTTGCATTCTGCTTAAGATTTCCTTTGATGGCTTTTCGATGAAGAATGTACTGCCAGAGCCTGAGAGTTTCCACTCATCCGTTCTGGTCTTTTCTATGAGTTTTTGATAATAGAGTTTATTCTGTTTTAACTCGATAAATGTGTGAACTTTTTCTTCATCAAGTTCTTCGTAAGAATCTTTTGTAGAGCATTTATAATCTGGGAAGTGTAGAATTACCTTTGAGTTTGTTCCTTTTTGCGGTATTATGATGTCGCCAGTTCCAGAAAGGTGCGCACTTGATAAGCCTGATGTGAAAAACATTGTATCCATTCCGATCCTTTTGGCAATGGAGAGTTTCTTATACATCGATAGAGGTTCGGCATCGTCTTGGTATTCATCTTTATAGGCGACTTCTAGGGCTACGATTGTCGTTGCTGCATAGCTTGACATTGCACCTAAACCAGCTTCTAGAGGTAGTGGATCTTCTATGTTGAGTGCAACTTTAACCGCATATCTTCGCTCTTTAGACCATAGGTTTATGGCTTTTTTTATAGGCTTGTAATCTACCTTTTCGCCGTTTACAGAGATCGATATTTCGTTTTGAAAAGCATCGAGTTTTGTTATGTCGAAGGTTAGTTCTGAGTGCAAGTCTATGAGTGCTATATCGCTTTCGATAAGGTGATAGTCGCCTTTCTTTTCACCGACAGTTAGGTTCTTGTTGATCTTTGCATAAGAGTTAAGTGTTATCTGCATTTTTGCCTCGCTTCTTGGCTATGAATGATTTTGCCTTTTCAAAATGTTTAACATCTAGTTGCATAAGTGAAAGGTAGTAGAGTCCAAACGAAACTATGTGTAGCATATTTGCCTGATGTGGCAATACTATTTTTAGTATGAGTGCAAGCAAGGTGAGGCAAAACATAACTGTAGCCCATTTTGACATTTTGTTTATTGCTTTTTCTTCCTTCGCGAAGGACGGAATAAACAATGCTTTAAAGGCATAGAAGATCATAAATATAACAAGTGGGCTTACGAAGATGGAATTTTCGTTTTTCCAGCCACAGTCGATGAGTGTATAAAACTGTAGGAATAACATCGCAAGCGAGAGTATAAACACGAACAACAATGCAAAAGCATTTATAAAAGCATAGACTTTGTTTATAATTCTAATGGCGATTTTGTTATTGACAAAATGTAGCGATATCGTTCGCCCAATGTTTAAAAAAAATAGCACAATGGCCATTACGATGAGCGGGAACCAGTTTGAGTTGTGGGAATTTAGAGTTGTGTAATACGGCCAAGCATCTTCCCAAGTGCTTTCTCGCACTAAGGTAATGGCACTTTCGTCTTCAATGTGCAACTCTCTCAAGGCAAGTTCTAGATAGGACGGCAAGAACATAGCATCGTAATAGGTGATAGGTTGGTCTTGAAGATATCCCTCTGCGATTCCATATACTAATTCTACGGTTTTGTGCGGTTCGGTTTGTTCTTCAATCGCCATACGTCTTGTGCCGTAGTATCGCTCGCCAAGCTGAGACAAGGCTCCGTCGTAGGCAATGTCGAGGATATCGCGAACACGAGTGGCGCAGTTGTCGCTGAAAAAGTTGTAAAGGTATTTATGGCGATCTGTACTATAATTAAATGCAAGAAATGATGCAATATAAGTTTTCTTTTCGTCATCAAGACCGTTCAATTTATAATAGTGTAAACTTCGCTTAGAGTTTTCAGAGATTGCAAAAACATAATCGATGTTGATAGGGGATGCTGAAAGTTCGTAGAACATTCTACCGTGTATTACTTCCTTAACAAAACCTTTTTGGCTTGGATTGAACACACCATAATCGTAAAGAATATTTCTGCCGTTTTCGTATTCGACAACGAGTCCAACATGCCCATAGTATAGATGAGGTGCTCCGCCTGGTCCCCAAAACATTATGCCGATGTCTTTTACAGCATCTTCAAGTTCCCTCCCATTTTTGTCGTAGTCATAAATACCGCCAAACTGTTCAAGTAACACATCGCTGTCATAGCCTTCAGGTGTATCTTTATACAAAACTGACATAGCGAATACACTTTGCAGAGAAAAGAAACATATAATAACAAAAAAAACGAATCTTTTGTTCATTATTATAAAAATACTTCATTTTTATAAAAGATTCAAGAAAGATAGTCCCTAGGATCTCTTGCGCCTTTTCCAAGGTCAGCATAAAAGCATTTGGTAGTATACCAAGTACGACCTTCATTTGCTTTTATGCTTCAACCTTGAAAAATCCATCAAGATCTCCGTCGGGTGCTGAGTATCGATTTTATCAAGCTATCCTTCATAATTTTCGTTACGAAAATTAAAATAACTTGCTAGGGGTACAAAATGAACATGTTTTTTTAGGTTTGCTTCTGGCACGACCCAGCACGCGACGAAGATTGGGATGTATTTTGTGAAGTTGAAGCATTCAAGCAAATGAAGTCTGTACTTTGTGTACTGACGAATGCTTGAATGCTGACTTCGCAAAAGACGCCCAAGATTCTAGCGACTATCGTCCAAAAAGGAGAACACAAAAAAAAAGGAAGTGCAGAAATGCACTTCCTTTTTTTTTGTGTTCTCCTTTAGAATGCCGAATTAAGCCATGTAATGCCGTCGACACGTCCAACAAAATACGGAGCACTCTGTAGCTCTGACTCGTGGAAGTATCCATTGTATGTTGCATTGCCTTTTACGGTTGCAAAACCATCATACATTACATCGTTTGTACCTTTTTTACCATCGATTGTGAAAGTATCAAGGTTGAATACATGAAGTGTACCGTTGTGGAAATCTTCTTTAGCCTTATCAAGAGCAGCCTGTGTGCCAGGAGCTGCAATCTTGGTGTTGAGCTCTGTTACTACAACATCGCCGTCAGCAACTGTACCTGTCCAGTCTTTAGGGAAGTCTTTGCCATCGATATAATTCTTGATTGTTGTGTAGAAGTATCTAGTCCAATCTATGCGGCAAGAAAGAAGGGAAGCATTAGGAGCAACCTTTGTCATATCTGTGTTGTATCCTGTGTGGAATACACCTGCTTTCTGTGCAGCAAGAGCTGGAGAAGTTGTATCAGAATGCTGAGAGATCATCACAGCACCTTTGTCAATAAGAGCATTAGCAGCACCCTCTTCAAGAGTAGCATCGCCCCAAGTTCCTACGAACTGAACGATCATCTTTGCAGATGGACAAACACTCTTTGCACCAAGGTAGTAGCCTGTCATACCAGAAATCACTTCTGCGAATGAATAAGCACCAACATAACCGATTAATGCTTGATCTGCTTTAATTTTGCCAGATGCGATCATCTCGTTGAGTTTCATACCAGCAGCAATACCTGCAAGATAGCGACCTTCGTAAATAGCTGCAAATGCATTGTGAAGCATTGGGCTAGGATCGCCTTGTGATCCACAGTTTGTCATACCTACAAAGTGAACATCTGGATATTCCCTTGCTGCTTCAAGCATATGTGGTTCAAAGCCATAACTGTTGTTGAAGATGATTTCGCAACCTTCGCCTGCAAGTTCTAGGTTGTTGTCTTTTGCAAGAGAGGACTCTGTTGTGTTTCTCTTCACGAGAAGTTCAACATTGTAGCCTTCTGCCTTCAACTTGTTGATGGCATTATCCATACCGTTCATAAAGTTCCAAGTGTAGCCTTGGTCTGATTCGTCGTTGATGACGACAAAGCCAATCTTTGTGCTTGGAGTGGATGCTTTTGATGCAGAATTTGTGTCTTTGTTTCCCTTATTGCAAGAAACAAAAAGACTTGTTAACACTAAAGTTAATACAACTAAAGTAGAAGTAAAACGTTTCATTAATGTCTCCTTTTGTGTAGGAATAATGCCTACTACTTATATTATATCATACTTTTTTCAAACTGTGTAAAATTTTTTTAAAAATTGTTCATTTTTCTAAATGCTCTTGTAAAAGTATAGGAATTTGGGTATCTTATACGAGAGGTATGATTAATGAAAACAGGCACTAAAAAATTACTTTTAGTATGCATTACATTATTAATGCTATTTTCGATTAGTTTTGTTTCTTGCCCAAATAAAACTCCTATGGCAAGTGTTACTTATGGAGGAGTGCAATGGAACTTTACAAAGGATTTAAAAATAGAAGATGAAGTTCGAAATTATTTGTATTTTACTATAGAACTTCAGAATGTGAAGACAGCATCTGATTTAACAACAGAGTCTCCAATTCAGCATTGGACGGTTACTCCTAAAATTGCAGGTACATCTTGGAAGATAACCAGAGTGAGTGAAGATAGAACAAATTTTAGTCTTGGCATTTCTGGTACTCCAACTGAAGTTCTAGAGGCAACACCAATTGTTGTTGTTATACCGAGAAGTGCATTAGATAATCCTGAAGGGGTTGATGAAAATAAGGGGCTTGCTGTGGATATGAAAGGATCGACAATAACAGTAAAAGCTCAATCGGATCCTGTAAATCCAGATCCAAGTGAGCCTGACACTCCAGCAGAAGAAGTAGTAGAGCCAACTATTGCTATTTCATCGGTTTCTTTTGAAGGACAACCGAGAGAATCTCTTTCAGGTATGATAACCGTAACTTCAATAGGTGCGACTTTTAAAAAAGATCTTTCAACTGCAGAGAATGGAGTAAAAGATTGGTTTATCGATCCGCAAGATGGCTTTACCTATACATTAAAGTCTATAGGTGATGTAACGACTCAATATGCACAAAGAAGTGTCTTAAAAGAAGCAACAACTAAAACTGATAAAGTTACAATTGAAATAAAAGGTGCATTCAATGATGAGTCAACTGTTGATTTAAATTATTCTGTAAAGGTTCCAGCTACCGCATTTAACGAAAAAGTCAAGGATAGCAAGGCGACCGAAGGTAGTGGTACGATTAAGCGAAACATTGCCTTTAAGAGTGCAAGTTGGAAACTTTATGATAGTGCAACTTACAAGAATATAGAGGCAGATTCAACCGTAAGCCTTAATGCAGGTCTTACTCAATATGCTGCCTCAGAAAATAATAACACAAGCATTAGCCTGGCAAATGATTTGTCTATTGCGAGTGGCAACAAAACACTTGTAAAATTGGAGCGAGGTCTTGCACGCAAGGGTTATAAACTCGTTGGTTTTGCAGAAAAAGATGCTACTGGTGCAGTTGATGTTTCTAATGTAAAATATTCAAAGACTCTTGCCGAACTTCAAGACGGATTCTTGATTCCAGCAAATAGCGATGTTTCACTCTATGCTGTTTGGGATGTAGATGATAGTACGTATTGGAAAACAATTGACACTGTAACTATTACAAAAGATGAAATTATCGCGGCTAATGCTGATTTGAAAATGCATGATGGCACTACAGAAATTCCTAATGGTTATACTCAAAGTTTTGATTTTATCGCACTTCCTGGTGGTAGAATCGGCGGAACTGACGATAATCCAACATATTTTGAGTGGCCTGTGGATGAGGCATTTGCTCGAACAGATGATGATACTGGTGCAAAGATTTTACATGAGGCGATTTTTAGCGATTTTGCTATTGCTGATATCCCAGTAACTGGTGGCTTGTATGCTATAGTAAAAAAATGGGCTGATGATAATGGGTATAACTTTGAAACTGGTTCGGCATATAATTATTATGCGGTAGGTGGAGTAAAGTCGAATGTGGATCGTTTTAGTGCAGAAGATCCGACTATTATATGCAACTGGGTGAATGCTATACTTTTTGCTAATGCAATGACCGAGTGGTATAACGAAAAGCATCCAGATAATCAGTTAACACCTGTATATGTTTTAGAAGATGGAAGTATTTTTAAAGATTCTGCAGATACAACAAGTTATCTAGTGTATTATAGCACAGGACAAGGCAAATACTCAGGGAATATGTCAAATAAAGATATCTCAAAAACAGGATTTAGGCTTCCTACATACACAGAGTGGCTTTATGCAGCTAGTGTGAGTCCGAAAGCCTTAGATCCATCGTGGAATTTAGAAGGGAGTGCTTCTTATCCATTTGCACACTCATATAGTTATGTAAGTGGCTATAATGGTGATATTACTACAGACGATAACATCAAGCAATATGCAGTGTATGCAAGTCTTTATCCAGAAGATGAGGGAACACAAGTGGTTGGAAAATATGCTGGTAGAAAAAAGAATCTATTAGGCTTGTATGATATGTCTGGTAATGTAAATGAGTATACAGAAGATTTTAGCAATGTAGCCCCATCGCATACTAATACTCGTAGATATTATATTGGCGGTAGTTGTTTGACGCCAAAGGATAATACTTTGTCAATCGGAAATAGTGCAGGCTCTGGGTATGGCTTTAAAACTAGAACTATACAGCAATTAAAAGATAAGATGTCTCAAGGACTTCGCCTAGTTCGTTCACTTAACAATTAAGCATCATTCTCGCCTTCTCTATGCTGACTATTCAGCTACAGAGAAGGTGAACTTTCAGTAGTTTTTGCACCTTTTCATAGCGATCTTTTGCCTCATTTCACACCTTTTATGAGCGAACTTAAAAAAATCGGTAAATTTTTGATTTCTCATATGTAAAAACTCATAAACAAATAGGACACACTGCGACATAAATTTTACTTTTATGT
>SAMEA104315433__coassemble_89_pt1 | contig 51775 bp, 44 predicted proteins | sample SAMEA104315433__metabat2_high_PE_016 | metagenome-assembled genome bin SAMEA104315433 (sample SAMEA104315433) | gut metagenome | biome: Monkey gut; feature: monkey-associated habitat; material: faeces | place: China | collected 2013
AACAAGCAGTTGGTGCTCTTGTTGCTACAGCCGATAGCAAAGATGCACTCTGGCTTGGGCAAGATTTAGCTCAGTTCACAATTCCTGCAGGTAAGGAAAAGTGTGTTGCTGCTTCTTCTTACAATTATGCCGCTGTAATTAAGTCTATAATTGCAGATCTTGAAAAAGGTGTTAAGGGCGGAGTTTGCATCCCACTCAACTTCAACAATGGCGGTTTCGTGTTTGAGTACAATGAAGCACTTGAATCAAAGGTAACCCCAGCAATGAAGTCTATGGTTGACGATGCTCTAAATTCGTTCAAGGCATCCGCTGGTGTTCTTTCGAATTGGAGAGATGTTGATTACTCAAAACTCTAATGAGCTTTGATGTATAAAACTCTATACGATTTTGACTATGGAGAATTTGATCATAATTTTATAATTGTATTTTAATAGTCGATTTATGAGATTATATCAAACTTATATCAAAATTATATGAAATCTAATAAGCCTCTCGTTTTATTAGGGAGGCTTGTTTTAATAGATACGAGGTTATATGGAAGATAGAATTACAAGCCTTCAAATGAAGAATATAACCAAGCGTTTTCCTGGGCTTCTTGCTCTAAACAAGGTGAATCTTGAGGTGAATCAAGGCGAAATCCTTGCTCTAGTTGGTGAGAACGGTGCGGGGAAAACCACACTTATGAATGTGCTGATGGGGTTGTATACTCCAGATGAAGGGCAAATTTTAATAAACGGAAAGGAGATGAAGTTCCGCGGTCCTGAGGATGCCTTTAAGGCTGGACTCGGTATGGTTCACCAGCAATATATGCTTGTGCCAAATATGACCGTGCTTGAGAACATCGCTCTTGGCTATAAGAAGGCTCATAAATTTTACAAAGTTGATATGGCAGAAGTTCGTCGCCGTGTTGAAGAGGTGTCTAATCTCTACGGACTTTCGGTGAACCCTGATGCTTACATCTATCAAATATCTGTGGGAGAGCAACAGCGAGTTGAACTTGTTAAAACTCTTTGCTTTGGTGCAAAATTTCTAATTCTTGACGAGCCTACAAGTGCGCTCACTCCTGCAGAAACTGATGAGTTAATACGACTATTGAAGAGTATGAAGGATAAACTTTCGATTATCTTTATCAGTCATAAACTCCAAGAAGTCAAGGCACTTTCGAACAAGGTTACTATTCTTCGCCACGGTGAAGTGGTGTTTGAGGGCAACACGGATGATTATAGTGCAGCAGAGATCGCCTCAAAAATGACGGGTCATGAGGTTGAGCTTCCGAAGAACACTGAAGGTGAAACTAAGGGCGACACTGTTCTTTCAATAAAAGATCTAACCGTGCTTTCAGACCGAGGCACAGTTGCTCTTGATGGTTTAAATCTCGACATAAAGGCAGGCGAAATCGTAGGTTTGGCTGGAGTATCTGGCAACGGACAGAGAGAACTTGCCGAAAGTATCAATGGCCTACGAGCCGTAAAAAGTGGTACAATCACATTCTTTGGCAACGAAATTCAGAACAAAGCTCCATATGAGGTTATAGAAGAAGGTATGGGCTACATTCCTGAAGAGCGAAACATAGAGGGTATTGTTCCGCCGTTCTCCATTAAGGAAAACTTCATTCTTAAGGACAGCGACGACGAGAATTTTGCCCACAAAGGGTTTTTAAAGCAAAAGGTTATTGAAAAGAATGCAGAATCGCTTATTCAAGACTTTGATGTTCGCACTCCATCAAAAGAGACTAGTGCAGGGGCTCTTTCTGGCGGAAATATACAAAAGGTGATTCTTGCCCGTGAGATGACAAGAAATCCGAAGTTCTTAATTGCAGTTTACCCAACTCGAGGGCTTGATCTCGGTGCAATTGAATTTATACACAAGCGCCTTCTTGAGAAACGAAGAGAAGGAGTTGGCATTTTGTTGATCTCTGAAGAACTCGATGAGATAACTTCGCTTTCCGACCGAGTTGCGATAATTTACAAGGGGCAGATTCAGAAGATTTTGAAGCGAGAAGAGGCGACAAGAGCCAGACTTGGTATGCTTATGGCGGGGGTAAAAGATGAATAAACTGTTTAAAGAACGAAGCAAAGAGCGATCGATTTTGACACTCTACAGAACTCTCGTTGTTATTGCATCGGTGCTTGTTGCTTTCATAATGTCTTCGATTGTGTTGTTGCTCATTAGGGCGAATGTCGGTTTGACTTATTACACGATGTTAATCAAGCCGTTCACAAGCAAGATTCATATTACGGAGGTTCTGCTCAGAGCAATTCCGCTTTGTATAATCGCACTTGGTGTGTCAGTTGCGTATCGCTCAGGTATTATAAACATCGGTGCAGAAGGTCAAATGGCAATGGGGGTGATCTGTTTTACAGGTGTTGCACTTCTTTGCCCTAGTCTTCCAAAGCCAGTGTTGTTGCCACTTTGTTTACTTGCATCCTGTGCAGGCGGTGCATTTTGGGGCTTTATTCCTGGCATTTTAAAGGCAAAACTAAAGGTTTCAGAACTGCTCTCAACTGTGATGTTGAACTATATCGCGGCTCAAGCTTATTCTTTGTGCCTTAGAACTATTTATATGGACCCAACTGATAAGGCAACACCTCAGAGTGCTCGCTTGGCTCGTGGAGCCTGGCTTACTCGTTTCAAAGGGTTGGGACGTTTGCACACAGGCTTGATTATTGCACTCGTGCTTGCTGTTCTTGTGTATCTGCTGATGTGGAAGACTAGCACAGGCTATAAACTTCGTGCAGCAGGATCTGGAGACAGAGCCGCTCGCTATGGCGGTATCAATGTTGCAAAATATGTGACGATTGCAATGGTGATTTCTGGGCTATTTGCAGGACTTGCAGGCGGAGTTGAAATCGCAGGAGTACACAGAAGAGCAATTGAGGGGATTACGAATAACTACGGATTTGCAGGAGTTGTGGTTGCTCTATTTGGCGGACTTCATCCGTTTGGAATAATTCCAGCCTCGTATTTCTTCGGACTTTTGATTTATGGTGCAACCCTAATCAGCGGTGAAACTGGAGTGCCTGCTAATATCGTTGGTGTAATGGAAGGCATAATTATTCTTGTTATCGTGGTTGCACAGATGATCATAAATAACAAGTATTATCAAGACAGATTTGAGCGATTTATCGAAAATCGCAAGAATAAAAAAATGAACAAATTGTCTAGAAATCAACAAAATGTTCAAAATACGGAGGTGGCAAAATGACAATTATTTTAAATATGTTACAACTGACAGTATCGTTCTCCGTTGCCCTCCTACTTGCATCCCTTGGCGAAATGTTCAATCAGCGTTCAGGTGTGTTCAACCTTGGTTGTGAAGGGCAAATGGCAATGGGGGCATTCATCGGTATGATGATTGTGTATTTTGCAGAGCGAGGTGGGCACTATAGTCTTTGGTTTGATTTCCTTGGCTTTGTAGCAGCCGCTCTCATCGGTGCCTTGTTCGGTCTGTTCTTTGGACTCGTTGTGGTTACTTTCAGAGCACCTCAAGGTATTGCTGGTATTGGCTTTCAAATGTTCGGAGTTGGAGTTGCAGGTACCTTATTCCGCCACTATGTTGGTGGTGTGCAAAACATCAAAGGCGTGGTTTCGAGAGGAATTCCAGGTCTCAGAAGCATTCCTGTTATCGGTCCGATTTTGTTCTCGCATAATTTAGTTGTGTATCTTGCATACTTGTGTGTGCCACTTTCGTATTACATCTTGTTTAAAACTCCGTGGGGGGTGAAGGTGAGAGCCTGTGGTACTCATCCTCGTGCTGCTGATAGTATGGGTATTAATGTCACTCGCATTCGCTATGAAGCTTTGGCACTTGGCGGAGCTTTGGCAGGGATTGCAGGTGCATATCTATCGCTTGCTCAAGCACATTTGTTTAACGATACTATAATTTCAGGGCGAGGCTTTATCGCTGTGGCTCTTGTTTACTTTGGACACTGGCATCCTGTGCAAATTATGGGTGGAGCAATGTTGTTCACTCTTGCACAAACATTCCAAGCACAAGTGCAGAGTTCAGGCATTGCCTTCCCTTACGAATTTGCAGTTATGCTTCCGTATATTCTCGTTATCGTAGTGCTTGCCTTTACATCGAAGAACAATAAGATGTCGCCGACAAGCCTTGGTAAACCGTTCAACAGAGAACAGAGAACCTAGGTATAGTATTTTTGTAAAAATGAATTTAGAGCATCCGAGAAGTTTTTTATATCCTTTGTGTTGATCGGATGCTTCTGCCCTTTCTTTTCGTAAATGCCGTTTTTTCTAAATGCGGTCATAATAGAGCGAGACGAAAGGGCAGTTTTTATACTGTTTTCATCGTATAATGTTCCGTGCTCGCTTAAGGCATTTACTCCGTTTTCTAAACATCGTGAGGCGAGCGGAATGTCGTGTGTGATTACTAAAAAGAACTTGTCTAGATTCTCAACAATCCAATTGTCGGCAGAGTCTTGCCCTTGTTCAACTTTGACGAATTTTGCTTTGACTCCGTATTTGTCTTTTAAACTCTGCAATGATTTTAATTCTCTGTCGCTAACGAAGGTTAGAATTATTGCATATTTCTTTGCAAAACGGATAATAATTTCTGCAATATTTGTGTGTATTGAGTCTGCATCGATAGCGATACCCTTTCGGGTATCGCCAGAAAGTTTGTCTTTTTCTAAAGTTTCGTTCATTGTTATAAGTGGTTTTAAAAACCTTACTTTTCGTTTTTTTCTTCCTTTTTAAGAAGAGTGACCGCTTTGTTGTCTACCGCCTTAAATTCATAATCCTTACCAGGAAGAATTAGGTTGAGTAGAATTCCAAGCACTGCAGCAGAGGCAAGCCCACCGAATTGAAGAGGTCCGAGCACGATAGGATAGGCGTTGAAACCAAGTCCACTTACAAGGATCACCGCGGCGATTAGCACATTTCGCATTTTAGAGAAGTCAACCTTTTGTTCTACAATCGTGCGAAGTCCAATCGATGAGATCATACCGTATAGCACGAATGAAATTCCGCCGATTATGCAAGAAGGTATAGTTCTAATCGCAGTGTCAAGAATTGGGCTCAACGATAGAATTATAGAAAATATTGCTGCAATTTCAACAACGAATGGGTCTTGCACACCAGTGAGTACGATAACTCCCGTGTTTTCGCCGTAAGTTGTGTTTGCAGGTCCTCCGAACAAGCCTGCAAGGCTTGAGCCAATTCCGTCGCCAAGAAGGGTGCGAGTGAGTCCAGGTGTTTCAATGAAGTTCTTGCCACAAGTTTCAGAGATGGCCATCATATCACCGATGTGTTCAATCATAGCCGCAAGTGCTACAACCGCACAAGTGATAATCGCACTTATGTCAAAGTGTGGAAGCGAGAACGGAGGAATGCCGACTACTTTTTTGCCGTGGAATACTGAGAAGTCGATAATTTGTTTTGCACCCGTCACCGTGAGCATTACCGCAACGATGTAGGACACGATGATTGCGATAAGCAGTGGTACGATCTTAGCCATACCTTTGCCCCAGATGTTCAGTGCAATTATTATAACTATAGGTAGAATACCAACTAGAATTGTGAGTGCATCGTGGGAGGATGTGAGATTGCTAACAGCGGAAGGGGAAAGAATTAAACCGATAAGTATGATGATCGGTCCTGTCACAATAGGTGGGAACAACTTCATTACTTTTTTCGTGCCAATCAGTTTGAATAGAAGTGCGAATATAATGTAAACGAGCCCTGAGACTAGCACACCGCCAGCTGCATAAGAAAGCACGCTGATGTTTTTCTCTGCTGCTTTCTCAATCAATCGCGGATCGTTAGCGATTGATGCATAGGCTGCAAGGAAAGCAAAGCTTGAACCCAAGAACACAGGCACCTTTCGTTTAGTGATAAAGTGGAACCAAAGTGTGGCGATTCCTGCACAAAATAGGGTAACAGACACGCTGAAGCCCGAGATGATAGGAACCAAGATTGTAGCTCCAAACATAGCAAAAACATGTTGTAAACCGAGTACAAGTGTTTTGCCCCATCCCAATTCTTTGATTGAGTTTTCAATTCTAGTTTGATTTGTATCCATACTAGACTTAAAATTTAGCACGAATGCGTAGAATTTTCCATAAATTTTAAAAAAAATATTTTTATTTAAAAAACAGCATTTTGCTATTGAACATAATTTTATTTTGTGTTAAAATATCATATCTATTCGTTGAAAAATTAGGAGAAAAGTATGAATTGGGGTACAAATACAACAATCTCATCAGGTTTACTCATTTCTGTTTTTTCAATGGTGGTAGTGTTTTTGATTCTTTTGATTATATCATATATCGTTGATTTAGTCAAGGTTTTAGCAAGCCGTAAGAAGGGAACACCAGAGAAGGCTAAAAAAGGAAAAGCCACATCTAGTGTAGCAAAAACCACCGCTGATGATGAAACTGCAATGGCAATCGCGGCAAGTATTGCTCTCTACTGTGGTAGGGGTATCAAAGTCAAGTCTATTAAAGAAGTAGGCACTTCAAAAGTGTTCGGCTCTTCTATTGAAATAAAATAAGGGGAATATATGTCAAGAAAATTTCAAGTTGTATTAAACGGAAAAACATACGAGGCAGAAGTTGATGAAATGGCTTCGAACTTCTCATCAGAAATGGTTGCACTCTCATCACTTGGTGGAAGCACAAAGGCTGCACCAAGCACACCTGCTACCGAAGTTAAAAAAGCAGAGCCAGTTCAGGAATCACCTACTCCTGTAGCATCATCAAGTGGTGCATTCACAGCAACAGCTCCACTTGCAGGAAATATTCTCGGTCTTAGTGTTCAAGTTGGTGATACAATCAACGAAGGCGATGTTTTTGTTAAGATCGAAGCTATGAAGATGGAAAACGAAATTCCTGCTCCAAAATCTGGCAAGGTTACAAAAGTTTATGTAGCTGCTGGAGCTCAGGTTAAAGCAGACGACCCACTTATCGACATAGAGTAAGGGGTTTTTATGGGTGAAGTTTTACTTAATTTCTGGAGAAGTACAGGCTTTTCTCAGCTTTTTACTCTCTCCACCCACATCGCAGGCAATGTCTATGTGCCAGGCGAGTTGATTATGATTTGTTTGGCTTGTTTCTTCCTTTATCTTGGTATAAAGAAAGGATATGAGCCGTATTTGATGATTCCTATCGCATTTGGAATGCTACTTGCAAACCTTCCACTTGCTGGTCTTGACACTCATATGGCTGAAGCTTTTGAAAGCCTTAGTATGCGAGACTTGCTAAATCCTGACTATGTGCTTCCAGAAGCAATAATTCCTGGTGGCAAGATGGTCGGCGATTTGACATTTGGCGATTGGACAGGCTTGGCTAAAGGCGGTTTGGTTTACTATTTGTTCCAAGGGACAAACCTTGGCATTTATCCACCGCTCATCTTCCTTTGCATTGGGGCAGGAACTGACTTCGGTCCACTTCTTGCAAACCCACGCTCCCTACTATTAGGGGCAGCTGCTCAGTTTGGTATTTTCTTTACATTTATTGGAGCCTTGCTTCTTGGGTTTACAGGCAAAGAGGCAGGTGCAATCGGTATAATCGGTGGAGCTGATGGTCCTACCGCTTTGTATCTTACAACAAAGCTTGCTCCGCATCTTCTTGGACCTATCGCAATTGCAGCTTATTCATATATGGCTCTTGTTCCAATCATTCAGCCACCTATTATGAAGCTTCTAACGACTAAGAAAGAGCGCGAGATCAAAATGGAGCAGCTTCGCACGGTTTCACAAACTGAAAAGATCGTGTTCCCAATTGTGGTTACGATTTTCACCGTGTTGCTTCTTCCGTCCGCTGGTTCTCTTATAGGTATGTTGATGCTGGGTAACCTTCTTAAAGAATCTGGTAGAGTGCCACTTCTTGTAAACTGCATACAGAATTCGTTGATGTACATAGTGTCAATCTTCCTTGGTTTCACAGTTGGAGCAAAGGCTACTGCCGATATGTTCCTTCGCATACAGACTATAGAGATCATCGTTCTTGGTCTTATCGCATTTGGCTTTGGAACTGCAGGCGGTGTGCTTATCGGTAAGATTATGTGCAAGGCAACTCACGGCAAAGTTAACCCATTAATTGGTGCCGCTGGTGTATCCGCTGTGCCAATGGCAGCTCGTGTTGTGCAGAAGGAAGGACAGAAGTACAATCCGTCCAACTTCTTGCTAATGCATGCAATGGGACCTAATGTAGCTGGAGTGATCGGCTCCGCCGTCGCTGCGGGGATGTTACTCTTGTTTTTAGGCTAAAAGCCTAAAAACAACCCAGGAAGTCCCTAGGATCTCTTGCGTCTTTCGCGAGGTCAGCCCTTAAGCGCTAGGTAATACACAAAGTATGACCGTCGCTTGCTTAAGGGCTTCAACCTCGCGAAATCCATCAAGATCTCCGTCGGGGGCTGGGTTGTGCAGGAAGATAATTATCCAAATCTAGCGAGATATCTTTTGATTTGAGATATCTTTTTTTTAATTTTGCAATGCAAAATTTATAAGAGTTGCCGATTGGGGAAAGAGTTGGTATTATTGTAGTATGAAAACAGTTATATTGATGGCATCGGTCCATAAGGGTAATACCAAAAAAGTTGTAGAAAGCATCGCTAATGTTTTAAATGCAGATATTGTAAATGTCGTTAATGGTGAAAAAGTTGATCTTTCGCTGTACGATAATGTAATAATTGCATCTGGTGTGTATTTTAGCAAAATGCATAAAAGTATGATGCCTTATTTAAAGGCTCTCGATTTAAAAGGTAAGAATTGCTATCTTTTGCTCACGACAGGCTCAAAATCTGACTATCCAAAAAAGATTTCTGATTCTTTGTCCAAAGAACTCGGCATTGAAATCAAATCCTCATTCCAGTGTCTAGGCTACGACACCTACGGTCCATTCAAGTTGATCGGTGGTATCAACAAGAACCGACCTAATGAAGCGGACTTAAATGAAGCCATTTCCTGGGCTAAAACAATTTTGTAATAGCAAAAATTAAAAACATCTTGACAGTTTTAAAACTTTGTTATATGATAAGAAAAGAAGGTTAGAGGCATATGAAAAAAGTTTTAACAACAGTAATTTTTGCAATATCGTTGATATTCTTAGTCTCGTGTCCAGATCAGCACCCTATTTTAAGAATGACGGAGCCGGTAGGGGGAGCCGCTGTTAAAACGACTGATGCTAGTAAGGAGCTTGTTATTCCTAATGTTGTCCTTGAACTTTTGAATGATAGTTTTAATGAAACGGCTGTAAAAATGAATGCTGATATTGCAGGGTGGTTTGTACCTTCTGATAAAAACAAACTTGAGATTAAATCTGCAATCGTTACTGATATTGCTTCGGATGCTTCAAATACAAAAAGCGACAGCGATATTGGGAAGAAAACTAAAGTGACTCTAACTCTTACAGTTACTCCCAAAAAACCTACTGGAAAAGTGCCAGTAAATATTGCTGTGCAAATACCAAAGGCTTATTCGTTTGATGATGAAAGATGGACTGCATCTAATAAGCGAATCAGTGTTCTTAAGACCGATATAGCAATCACAATTTCAGGGGAAGAAGAAAAAGAAGATGACCTTGTCGATATACAACTTACTCCGTCAACCGCAGAACCATTTGAATTTAAAAAAGGTTCTGCAATACCTGCAGGAACAACGATTGATTTTACACTTACTGGGGCAACTTGGAAAGCAAGCATTGATAAAAATGCATTTTCTCCTGCCTTGCCAAAAGGTGCAGATATTACTGCTTCTATAAATGCTAAAAAGACGAAACTTACTCTGACATTTACAGGTACACCTACAGCTGATGCAACTAGCGATGCCTTATCTTATACTTTTGATGCAAAGTCGCTTATAAGTTATGATAAAAAGGTCAATAAAATACCTGATAGTGGGTTGAAAGGTTCAGTTAGGATCAAAATCACAGATAAAGATGTTAAACCGTTTGTTCAGTTTGCTTATGGCAAGGCTAATAATACAACACAAGATAAAACCTACTTTACATTTTATAATCCAAAAGAAATATATAAGGATAATGTCTTTTCTGTAACTCTAACTGGTGGCACTTGGAAAGATGATATTTTGACTGCCAAATATGAAAATGCCACAAGTGCAATTTTGCCTTCCCTTTCCTTGCCTACTGGAGTTGTAGAAAATCGTACTTTAAGTGACGATAAAACAACTCTTACAATAACATTTACTGGAACTCCTACAGTCACTACAACAAGAACGATTTATAGAATTCCTGTAACAAATTGTGTTACACCTTCTAAAGATTATGATGTTCCAGAAAATAAGTATATTGCATTTACGATTCTAGTTGATAAAACTAAGGAAATAACTTATAAATATACCTCGTCTTATAGAAATTTTATAGATGATACGACAAATACTATAATTGTAGACAAAAAGAATTATGGTACATCGGGAACATTTAGTCTGACTTTTGACCTTGAAAATGCTATCTGGGATCATGATCAGATTCCTACTCACGATATGCCTCTGTCTTATAATGCAGAAATTCCTTCTGATTACTTTGATGTAACCATTACAGATTATAACCAGGAATATTATCGACAAAGGGCATGGATCAGTTTCAAGTTTAATTACGATAATATAAAAAAAGATTATGATGTATTGTCTAACTCTTTAACCATAGATTTGGCACCATTTGTGAAACCTACAGGTGAGGAATGTGTGCTTCCATCTGATGGTTTAAAGGTTACATTTAACTTTAAGATTGTTGATTCTACTACTTGATGGGGTGGTGGGGTGAGTGGAGGATTTCTCCCATCCTCTCTCTTGCTCAACTCCCTGTTTTGTAGTATTATATAAGTATGATCTATTTATATAATACAGCCTCAAGAAAGATAGAAGAATTCCGTCCTATTGAAGAGGGCAAGGTAGGAATGTACACATGCGGACCTACTGTTTACAATTATGCCCATATAGGAAATTTACGCACATTTATCTTTGAAGATGTCTTGAAAAAGATGTTTGAACGCAGTGGCTACTCAGTTAAGCATGTGATGAATATCACAGATGTTGGACATCTTACAGGTGATGGCGATGACGGCGACGATAAAATGCTAAAGGAAGCCGAAAAGGAAAAAAAGAGTGTTTGGGATATTGCCGCATTTTATACCGATGCATTCTTTAAAGATGAAAGCGAGCTTGATATAGAAAGAGCCACTTACACTCCAAAAGCAACAGATAATATAAAAGAGATTATAGAACTTATCGAAGTGCTTGAGAAGAAGGGCTACACTTATAGAGCAAATGGCAATGTTTATTTTAGCATCGATAAGTTTCCCCGCTATGCCGATTTTGCCCGCCTTTCACTCTCGTCGCTGAATGCTGGCAAGCGTATCGCCGTTGATGCTTCTAAAAAGAATCCACACGATTTTGTACTCTGGTTTACCAATAGTAAATTTGGCGAACAGGCTATGATGTGGGATTCGCCATTTGGCAGAGGCTATCCAGGCTGGCATATCGAATGTTCTGCAATGAGTATGAAGTACCTCGGCAAACATTTTGATATTCACTGCGGTGGAGTTGATGCAATTCCTGTACATCATACAAACGAGATAGCCCAGAGTGAGGCTGCAACTGGCGAGAAGTGGGTCAATTATTGGCTTCACGGCGAATTTTTGCTCTCGGAAAAGGGCAAGATGAGTAAATCAACTGGTGAGTTCCTTACTTTAGAGTTGCTAAAAGAGAAGGGCTTTTTGCCACTTTCATATCGCTATTTTGTACTAGGTTGCCATTATCGAAAGCAGTTGCAATTTTCATATGATGCACTTCGTGCTGCAGAAAATGGGTACAAGCATCTCAAAGAGTCGATTAAGAATCTTAAAGATGAGAAAGGGGCTACTTTTGATAAAACAAGGCTTGAGTATTACACAAACGAATTTGACAAAGCTTTGTACAACGATATGAATATGCCAGTTTGCCTTGCTGTTCTCCATTCCGTTGTAAAAGATAAGGATATGGCTGTGGCTGATAAACTCGCATTTATAAAAGATGTAGATCGAGTGTTGTCGCTTGAATTGTTAAATTTTGACGATATCAGCGAAAATAGCGAAACTGATATTCCAGAAAGTGTGAAGAAACTTGCTGCAGATCGTGCTGAAGCAAAAAAAGCCAAGGACTGGGCACTTGCGGATAGTTTACGCTCTGAAATTGAAAAGCAGGGCTATAAAGTGTTAGACACAAAGGAGGGCTGGTCTCTTGAAAAGATTTAGACAGGCACTTCTCTTTTCGCTCCTTTTTTTAACTGCAACTTTTGCTTTCGCGAGTGAAAAAGTAGAGGTGCTTTTCACTCACGATATACATTCGCACCTTGAGTCGTTTAAGTATGGGGTAAACGAGAACGGCGAGCCATCTATAGTTGGTGGTTTGGGGAAAATTTCAACTCTTGTGAAAAAAGAGCGAGCCGAAAATCCTAATTTGTTGTTTTTGGATGCGGGCGACTTTTCGATGGGCACACTCTATCAAACAGTGTTTGAAACTGATGCGACTGAGCTTAAGGCTTTATCTTTGCTAGGAGTCGATGCAACTACATTTGGTAACCATGAATTTGACCTTGGCGACGAAGCTATTGTGAATATGTACAATACTTTGAAAAAGGATCGAGATGGCGAGTACATCGTTCCATTAATTGCCCAAAGTAATGCTGATTATTCTGAAAGTGTGATTGCAACTCTAGATTTACCGACTTATATGGTTTTTAATAAAAATAATATAAGGATTGCAGTGTTTGCTTTGATGGGTAAAGACTCTGTTCGTTTTACTCCAAAAACCGATGTTGAGTTTAGCGATATAGAAGTGGCTGCAAAAAATATGGTTGAATACCTAAATAAAAACGAACACCCTGATATGATAATCGCACTTTCTCACACTGGAACGAGTGCAGATATCACGGAGTCTGAAGATGAGAATCTCGCACTAAATGTGAGTGGCATTGATTTGATAATTTCAGGGCATACTCACACTGTGTTAGAAAAACCGTTTGTTCACAATAACACCACAATAGTATCAGCAGGCTCATATGGAGTCAACCTTGGCAAGGTCGTTCTAGAGCGCGAAAATGCATCATCGCCCTGGATTTATAGAGAGTACAAACTTTTCCCAATAGATGCGAATACAGAAAGCGACAAGGAATTTGACGACGAGCTTTTATCCTATAGCGATAGTATAAACGATGAGTATTTGTCGTCGTTCGGTGTAAAAGCAAGCGATATTGTTATGTATACTCCTAAAACTTTTATGAACGAACACGATGTTTGGGACTATAAGAACAAGGAGACTAACTTAGGTAATTTCCTCAGCGATGCACTTTTGTATATGTACAACACAGATCCATCTACAACTGAAAAGGCTACAGTTGGTGTAGTGCCTGCAGGTCTTGTTCGCGATACTTTCCACAAAGGCGATGTCACGGTTAAAGATGTGTTTACTGTAAACTCGCTTGGGATAGGACCAGACGGTAAAACAGGCTATCCAATTTGCGAGTTCTATCTTACGGGTAAGGAATTGAAGTATGCCGCAGAAGTTGCAGTGTCTGTTTCTCCATTTATGAGTGCCGCAAACTTGCAATTCTCAGGTCTTCGTTTTAAAGCCAATTCAAAGCGCCTTATTATGAATAAGGTTTATGAAGTTGAAGTATTCGAAGACGGAGAGTGGAAGAAAGTAGAAAACAAAAGGTTGTACAAGGCTGTCACCGATTTGTATTCGCTTGAAATGATAAGCACAGTAACGGAACTCACTAAAGGCTTAATCTCGTTCGTCCCAAAAGATAAGAATGGAAATCCAATCGAAAACATAAATGACACTGTGGTTTACCTTCAAAATGGTAACGAGATGAAGGGCTGGAGCGCACCTATAAAGTATGCCGAGACATTCAGCAAAGACGATAGAGGCATTCCTGTTGTAGATGATGCAAAACTCTCAACTGATGGCAGACGAACTTACATCTCAACACTCTCACCACTAAATCTATTTAGATCGTGGAACAAAATCACCGTGATAATACTTTCCGTGGTTCTTTTAATAATTCTTATAATCGTCTTGATAGTATGGCTTATTTGTCGTACAATAAAAAAGAAGAAGGTGAAAAAAATCGCCTCCGCTAATGCCAAGGAAAAATGATATGGATAGAGAAAAGTACAGAACTATTGCACCTCTTGATGGCGAAGATGCAATAAATGCAACTGAATATATAAAGAACAAAACTTTCTTCGCCAACAACTTATTGAAGACTCTCTACAAAAAGGCAAAACTAGAAACATGGGATAGTTTTGATGCCTTGATGAACGATTACTATTATTCACTTGGCAAGGTTAAAAGTTGGAAAGACTTCCAGACTAACATCATCCACAAAATCGTTATGCCCTTGATTATAAAGGGCTCAACTGATGGCATAATTGTGGAGGGACTCGAGAATGTAGATTTGAGCAAACCGCATGTGTTTGTTTCAAACCATCGCGACATAGTCTTAGACAGTGCTTTTATCGTAAATACAATCCTTGACAATAAGGGGCTACCTTTACAAGCCACATCTGGAGCTAATCTCTATCTTGATAAAGAGGCAGGCTTGTATTTTGGACTTTCAGGTTGTATTAAAGTGTTCCGTGGACTTTCGCTTCGTGAGGAATACGAGGCTTCTATGCTTTTGTCTTCGTACATCTGGGATTCGATTAGCGAAAACTATAGTTCAATCTGGATTGCAGGTCAGGCGGGCAGAAGTAAAGATGGCATTGATCGAGTGCTTCCGGCTATTGTTAAAATGCTGATTTTGAAGGAGAGACGAAATGCATCTCTTAGCGATCTTGTAAATAAACTTTCGATCGTACCCGTGTCAATTTCATATGAGCAGGATCCAAACGATGTAGATAAAGCACGTGAGATGTTATCAACAATGCTTCAAGGTGGCGAATATAAAAAGCGACCGCTTGAAGATCTGCTCTCTCTCACTCGCGGAGTTCGCAATTATAAACGAAGAGTCGCACTTTCGTTCTCAAAGCCCTTGTCGGGCGAATTTGAATCGGTTGAGGATGTTGCGAGCGAGATCGAAAAGAGCATTCGACTTTCCTACAAGCTTTTCCCAATTTCCTATTATGCCTATGACAAAGTTCATAAGAGTGATACCTATAAGAATATGTATGATAAAGAACTGCTTGAGGAAGGTGAGTTGAAGCGCTTTAAGGCTTTGAAGAAAACCCTTCGCACTAAGGTGCTAGAAGCATATGCCGCTCCACTTGAATCTAAACTAGCTTATGAAGAGAATAAATAAGTTTTTGTTAGTTTTATTTTTGCCACTTATTTTCGCCTGTTCGTCTACCGAATTTACTATTGATGATATTGAAGGTCGCTATATGGTAGACGAGAATGGGGCGATTTGTGTGTCCGTGAGTTTCAAAACCTCAATCGATGAGCGCGATACGGTGTTTGCAACTCTTACATCTCCAGACGGTAAACTCACCTGGGAAGCTGAGTGTGCACTTGCGAAAAATGCAGGCAATGTCTATCGCACGCTTGGCGATATTTACCTTCCATATATTGATGGTGGCGAGTGGAAACTAAAGGTGTCGCGTTCGGATAAATCGGCAAACGGCACCTTTATTCTATCAAAAAGCACTGTAGAAAATGCCTTTGAATACCCAGAATTTCTCCGTAATACGAAAGTAACTAGGGTGAACGGCAATGTTTATACGATAGAATCCCCAGACATTTCTTATCGCGATACCGTGGAAATTTCGGCAATAAGCCGAGTTGCAAAACGTGCAGAATATGTGTCGTTCCTGAAAGGCGAGCGATATAAGAATGTCGCAATTTCCACTGATGCCATAGCCATTGTATTTACTTATACTAACGACGAAGGCACGATTTTTAGAAAAGTCAATGTTATTTAAAATAATATGAAAATGATATAAAAACGATATAATTGCTGATTTGCAAAAATTTATGCTATTCGCGCATAACTAGTGTTTCTAGATTCGCCTTGTCAATCTTTGTGAGAAAGGTTCTGCCGTGTGGGCAAGTTGGAGAGTCTAACTTCAGCACCTCTTTTATCAAACTTTCTGCATCCTTTGGACTTACGAAGTCGCCCTTTCGTATGCTATTGTGGCAAGCGATTATTGCATATAGTTTTTCATCGATATCTTTGGTGTTTGCCGCTTGGATCAGTTCGACAATCTCGCGCTCATTGTTTTTGCATACACTGGGAATTGCTACGACCTCCCATTCGCCGTCGCTCTTCTTTTTAAGAAGCACACCCTTCTCTTTGAATACCTGGAGTTTTTCTTCGAGTGATTCGCTTGCCTCTTTTTCCACTTCTATCGTTAGTGGGAACAATAAGGTTTGTAGTGAACTGCCGTTTTTAATTCTGTCGAACATCACTCGCTCAGCCGCCGCATGCTGGTCCATAATGTAGAGAGTGTCAGCTATTGTATAAAGTAGAAACAAATTCCAAATCTGCCCAATGTATGTAAAATGCTGTTCATTATCAAGCTCTAAAAGATTGGGTTCTACAGTACTTTCTGTTGTATAAGGCTTTTCGCTTGCTTCAAATCTATAGTTTTCGCTTGTTTTTTCAGAATTTTCGTTCTCAATTGGAAAATCATCACTTATATCATTTTTATTAAAATCCATATAAGTTTTTTCTGGAGTGTTGTTCCTTGTTATTATTGAGTTGATTTGTTCGTTTATGTCATCTTGTGGTTGAGATTCGAGCATAGAGAGATCTATAGGCTCGCTTTTTATTGCAGAAGGAATTGTAAATACCGAATTTGAATTTTTAAATATGTGTGATAAAGAGTGGTGAATATCTTTTGCATTTCGGAGACGACATTCTCGCTTTTGTGGATGAACGTTGAAGTCGGTGAGTGTGCTATCGTTGGTTATAAAAACTATGCATTCAGGAAAAGTACCACCTGGTGTGAACGGCGAGAATGCATAAAGCACAGCACTCATAAGGTGTGCATCCGTTATACATCGCTTATTCACATAGATTTTGATCTTCCGTTTGTCTTTACGAATTGCATTTTCTCTGTAGTATAGCGATATGGAAAAGTCTGCTTCATTCTTTTCTATGTGCCTTATTTTCATCTCCATATCGGAGTTTAAAAAATGGGCGACTCGTTCAATCTGGCTTTCCGTTCTGTAATGCAACAATTCTTTATCGTTGTTCCTGAATGAAAACTCTACTTCAGGAAAGGCGAGGGATTTTTCTTTTACTAAGTTTAAGTTGCGTTTGTTTTCACTTTGCAGAGTAGAAAGAAAGGCTTTTCGTGCAGGAAGTGATGCAAAGAGCGAGGTGAGTGTGATTCTTGTTCCAGGTGCTTTAGTCGTTTTGAATATTTCGCTACGCTGAAGATTGTTTATCTCTACTCCATTACCATTTGATTCTATCTTCAAATCACCAACACTCGTCATTGAGAACAAGGCTTCGCCACGAAAGCCCATAGTTTGTATATTGTATATGTCGTCTAATGTCGAGATTTTGCTTGTGCTGTGTGGAAGTGCGATATGGTCTAAATCATCCTTTGCAATTCCTTTGCCGTCGTCGTCGATAACGATTGAGTTTAAACCTGATTCTATAGTTTCGATGAAGATCTTAAAGGCTGCTGCATCGATTGAGTTGTCTATGCATTCCCTAATAATAGAAGAAGGGCGCTCCACAACCTCGCCTGCGGCAAGATGGGAGACAAGCCCTTCTGTTAAAGTTTTAATCATTGATTAAAGTAAACCGATTGCAGTTTTAACTGTTAGTCTACCTGCAGGAACATCAGTTCTTGAACCCCTTGTTGTTATGCCAAAGAATTCGTTCTGATATTCAATGCCAAATTTAGCCGTTGTTGTTTTGAAATCAAGACCAAGCTTATAGGCAAGAGCGGTATCTCTATCGGTTGGGTTAGTCCACATTTCAGCAATGTTTCCACCAAGGAATGCACCACGCTTTTCAAGAATTGCATTGAAATCAATAACTGCACTTGTGATGCTGAGTTTTGCACTCAAGCGATCGCGGTAGAGCTCGCCAAACGAAGGTGCAACATTGATGGTGTAGTCGAGTGAGAGGGAGAACCAATCAGCAACTTTTCCACCAAGTTCAAGGTTGAAGAATGGAATGAGTGTGTTTCTAACTTCATCGCCGTTTGCATCAACTATGCGATATGATGTCGGATTGTTGTTGCTATCAAGACCAACAGAGAGTGCATCGTTGTATCTGAAGATACCGTCGTTCTGCTGAACACCACCTGTGAGGTTAGCCTTGATGAATGAATTTTCGTAGCCAATCGTTGCACCTGCAAGCATATCCCAAGTGTTGAATGCTCCGTTTCCCATACCAAAGGTAAACTCTGTGTTGCCACCAGCTGGCTTTACAACATTCATAGTAGTTGCAAAGAATGCACCAACGTTTATGCCTATGATGTTAAACTCAAAGTTAAACGATGGTTTTGAATACATAGCAAAGCCGTCTCTCCAGTCCATCTCTGTAAGAAGTCCAAGATATACAGAAAGGTTCTTTGACTTGTAGCCAAGGAATGCATCAAACGGATCGAGATATTTGTGCGAAATTGCATTGTCGAGGTTAGTCGCAAAGTTCTGTGAATTTATACCGAAGATGTTGAACAAGTTGAAGTCAAGAGCAAGACCAGTTCGTATAGGAGTTGTAGAAAGTACACTCAACTTTTCAATATTGTAAGATGAGTTAGATGCTACATTTAATATTGTATATATCCTTAATTGGTTGAGGAATGAATCGATGTATCTGCCTGCAGACCAGGTTTGAATATCGTTAAAGTCTTTAAATGCGAGATCCTTGAATTCATACTTTAAGGTGAGTGCAAAGTAAGGATGTTCAACACCGATAATAGGTTTGATGCGGAAGTTGCTTGCAAGGTAGATGTCTGTTGCATTTGTGTCTCTGTTCTTTTCGAAGCCAAAGAGTACATCTTCTGCAAGTTCTAACTGCAATACTGGTCTCCAAGTGCCGTACTTTTCAGCATGCTCAACCTTTCTTGCTCTATAATAAGATGGATTGAATACATAATCAGAACCAAGGTTAACAGACATAAGCATACTAAGAATTGGACGAAGAACATAGGTATCGTCGTAATCGAAGTCGAGTGTACCCTTGAAGTAGAGTGGACCGTTGCTTGCGGAAAGCACGATTGAAGGCACCCAGTTGAGACGTACATAATCAAAGTCGAATGGACCTGACATCGCATCCTTATAAATCTTTGCAAAACTGTATTCTGCCGATAATTTCAAACTGTCATTGCCAAATGGTTTTACGAATACTGATGCATTAGCATTGAATAGGTACTGCCAATATTTGTTGAAGTAGTTGAATGGATCCCTATCAGCCTGTGGACGAACAGAACCAAGGAAGAACGGATAGGTTGCAGAAATTGCAAAGCCTGCATATTTGAAGTCGAAGTCGAGATACAGGTACGGAGTTATAGCAGAAAGCCCTTCTGTGTCTGCCGTGTGCAAGTTTGCAAGCATCCAGTTAGACATATCCTTAAGATTCATATAACCTGTGAATAAGCGGTTGCTACTGTAATCTGCACCGACTAGCATTTTTACAAAACCATAGTCTAGAGATAAGTCTGCACCTGCATAGAACGAGTGCTTTCTTAAATCCCAGATTGAGCCGAAGTCTTCCTGCTTCCAAGCCCAAGGCAAGCCGAAGTGAGCATTAAGGCTTAAGTGGTTGTTTATGATTGGGAAGTCAAGAGAGGCATTGAATAGCATTTCTGCATCGTCTACCTTGCCGTCCGAAATTCTGTTGTATATTGCACCAACATTTATGCTGAACGGGTAGTGGTTGCCTGCAGGAATTATGCTGATGTTTGCTGATCTTAGGTAGTTAGGTGTGTTTATATTATACAAGTCTTCCGCAAAAGCATTTAACTTGAAGTATGTAAGATCGAGATCCAAGTACAGTGGAAGTTTTGCTCCATCGCTCTTGTGAGTCTTTAAGTTCAAGTTGTTTACAGCGAGATTTAGGTCTCTTGTTCTTGTGATGTGGAGTATATTTGCAATGTTAAAGTCGTTGATGAATGTCGAAACTGCTCTAAAACCATTTTCTACACTGTCAAACGAAAGTCCTTCCCAAGGAAATTTGAACTGCATCGTTACAGGGTCTACATCTGCACTTAATCTAAATTCAAGGTGAGAGTATTTGCCGAAAGTTATAAATGGGTTGATGCTAAGTGATAGTGCTTCTATTCCAAGGTCTCCAGGAGATGCTGTGCCTCTGCCGAGAGTGTCGCCACGAGAATAGGCTTGTAGTTTAACACCACCATCCATCACATGCTTTCGGTATTCGTTGACTTTTTCGTTTTCGACGATAGCAACTTCATTTACTGAGCCTTCTCTAATGTAAGACGGAACTTCTGCTGTTGTCTCTTTTTCGGTTGTGTCTTCTGTAGGAGCAGCATTTGACACACCGATTCTTGTTGAAGCAACGATAGGTGAAGTCTCATAGCCTTCTTTTGTGAGCAAGTTCTTTGTTTCGCCGTCTCTTATTACAACTGTTGCATTTGAAATTGCGTTTGTGTGAATAATTTCACCGTTATATGAAGATACGGTTTCTTCCTTATCTTTTGAAGAAATGCTGAATGAAGAAGCTGTAGGTGCGATGTATTTTCCCCAAGGTGTATACACTGTAAATGACTCGGATGCATTGTTGTCCGCATAAATCTCACCGTCTAATAGGTAGAATTCCAGATTGTCGTCTGAAGTATTCACAACAGAGAGAATTGATGAAGGCCTCACTTCAATCGTTGCAGTGCCAAAGTCTAAAGTAGCAGGGTTTGCCCCTGTGCTTAGCACATATCCATCGTACAATGTGTCGGTTTCTATAGGGTTCCCTGTGCGACCAAAGGTCTTTATATCCTCAGTGCTATTAAGTAAAGCAGGAGAGGCAAAAAGTAGGTTTATAGAAACAATCGCAATTGTTATAAGCAATGTAAACTTTTTCATTATAACTCCTAATCTATCCCGTGGATAATTAATCCCCAGTCATATTATATAATATATATCTAAAATTAGCAAGAAAATTTTTGTTTTTAATAATGAAATCTTGTTTTTTTTACTAAGAATGTCGCAAAACTTTCATTGAAAAGCCGTGAGAGGCATAAATATGCTCGCGTGCATACTTGTCTAAATGCACTAAAGATCCCACAATTGGGTCGATTTTTGAGCGGATATTTACCTCGTCAAAGGGGCAAACGGCCTTAACTACAGGTAATTTTAGCCTATCTTTTATCAGTTTTATGGTGTTTTCGTGAGTTTCGAGCATTGGACGAATGATGTTTATTTTGCCACCGAAAAAGTCTTGCACAGGGTGCATTGAATCAAAACTTCCGCGAAGTGCCATATTCATAATTGTTGTTTGAACCGCATCGTCAAGGTGATGACCGAGTGCGATTAGGCTGATATTTCGCTCTTGGGCTTTAGTAAAAAGAATTCGTCTTCGGTTCCTTGAGCATAGATAACAGTTGAATTCGCCTTTAAAGCCATCAGAAAACATAGGTTCGTCAAGGATTTCGAAGTTTATCTTGAGTGCATCGAAATAGGTGTAAAGCGAATCTTTTTGTTTGTTTGTAAGCGGATGTTCAATCCAGTTTATTAGAATTGCCTCAAGATCGTAATCAATCGGAAGCCAGATTCGCCTCAGCGATAGTGCGAGTGCGAGTGCAAGAGAATCTTTGCCTCCAGAGATGCCAAGAAGCACTTTGTCGCCGTTTTCGATCATTGAGTGCTTGTTTATAGTTTTGCCAACTCCTTTTATAAAGCGCATAAGGTATGGCGGTATGTTTCCGTTTACGGCATCTTTGTAACTATATTCGTCGAAATTTTCCATACTTTACATTTTACAAAAGAAAGTGTATTTTAATAAAGAGTGAAGAAAGTTTTTTTTAAGATTGTTATGTTTTTCTCATTTGCCGTGGTGTTTGCAACACCTAGAAATGCAGCAGTTGCCGCAAGCGGAGTTGTGTCTAATAAGCGAGTGTTGCCATCTTATGAAAACTTTGGAGAGATTGCAGACACTGTCGGCAACAAGACGATTGAGAATTTTACAAAAGCTTTAGGTGAGACTTTTTCCGTTGAGTGGACGAATGAACACTTCAACAGCGAGGTAAGGCGGATGTTGTCTTCATCAAGCCGAGATTTAGCCTCTCTTATGCCTATCCAAAACATAGTGTATTCGTCTCTTTCTGTTAAGGGGAATACCGTGTCGTTCTCGTTTTCTGCCCGCAACGGACAAAACGATATTTATGAGGGTTCTGCGGTTGTTGAAAACGACAGGATAATTGCATTAACTCTTGCTAAAACCAGTAAATAGCGGTTAAATATAACATATGTTATATTTTTATTGGAATGCCCTTTTACTCTACTATAACACCTGTTATATTTTCAGTGTTGTAGGTTTGCTTTTTTATATATTGCGACAGTTTCTTGATTAAACCTTAATTCTGTGTTATAATAATAATTATGAAAACACCAGTTTCTGAGCTTAAAGATAAGATTCGTCTAATTTGTTCCGATATTGATGGCACGCTCATCTCTCGGCAGCAAGAGGTGCCACCTATCAATTTGAGGGCTTTGTCTCGCTTTATCGATAATGGTGGAAAGTTTGCGATAGTGACAGGTCGATTTAAGACTGGAGCATTGGGAATTGCGAATAAATTAGGCTTAAAAGTCTCGGATATAGCAGGTGTTTACGATAATGGAGCTTATGTAGAAGCAGATGGTCATAGCATTGGAGCATATGGAGTTCCTCACGAAGCACTTTTAGAGATCGCCGAAAGGGCTCACTCTTATTCTGCACGTCCTGTGATGTTTTCAGGTGAAACTTGGGCTGTTGAAGAAGTTGATAAGTGGTGGAAAGATATAAACGGCTTTTATGAGGGCAGAGGAGTAGTCGCTCCGTTTACAGAAATTATAGAACAGAGTAAAAAAGACAATTATGAGGAACCTGTCAAACTTGTGCTTCGTCTTGACGAACACGAAAAAATGCAGATGTTAAAAGAGGATTTGAGCATTTCTTATCCGTCGCTATTGTTTTTCCTCTCGCATCCTGATATTCTTGAAGTCTCGTTAAAACAGGTAGATAAGGGTACAGGTATTGAAGCCCTAGCCTCGTATTACGGCTTGAAATTAGAGAATATAATGGCATTTGGCGACTTTGACAACGATGTGCCAATGCTAAAAAAGGCAGGCTTTGGAGTAGCAATGCAAAACGGCACACCAGATGCACTCTCTAGTGCTAATTATATCACTGATACTAATGAAAACGGCGGAGTCGGCAAGGCGATAGAGAAGTTCTTGCTTTAGCTTTGTGGTTTAGTGGTACTCTTGTGTTGTTTCTAGAAGCAAATGCTTTAATGAACTACTGATTTTATCTTGATTTTCGAATATAGTTATCTTATTCTTTAAAGGAAGGTAAATATGAAGAAAATCAACATCTATGTGATAATTAGTTTTTTAATTTTAGCAATTACATCTTTGGTGTCTTGTCAGAAGGATAAAATTAATTATTCTGGAATTTATGTAGATACTGTAAAAAATGGTGCAGAAGAAACTTCTACATATTATGTATCACGAATAGTGCAGAAGGAACTAAAATCAACAAAAGTAATAATTCCTAACGTCTGGAAGGATGGAAACAAAATAGCAGCAATTGGTGAAAATGCCTTTAAGGATTGCAACAAATTTAATGAGATTGTTATAATGGAAGGCATAAATGAAATTAAAGATAAGGCTTTTTCTGGGTGTATCAATTTGTCAAAAATTGAAATTCCAAATACTGTAACATCAATTGGAGATTATGCATTTGAAGATTGTTCAAGTTTAGTGAATATTACTATTCCCCAGTCAGTAACATCAATTGTTGGAGATATATTCAGTGGATGTAGAAAATTGAAGGATATTTACTATCTTGGTAATTATGAACAGTTAATGAAAATAGCAGATAAAGAATGGATGAATACAGACTCAGGGGCAACTATACATTGTCTAGATGAGGATATAATAAGCGAAGAACCAAGCATCAAAGGGGTATACCTTGAAAGAATCAATGGCAGTAAAAATTACTATGTAAAAGAGGTGAAGCCATTGGAGTTGACTTCTTCAAGAATTGTTGTACCTAGTAAATTTTTAGATGGATATGTAGTAGAAATTGGGGCTGGTGCATTTGAAAATTGCATTGATATAGTTTCTGTTAAATTACCTAAAACTATTAAATCGATAGGAAATGGAGCATTTTATAAATGTAGTAGTTTAGAGACTTTGACAATACCAAATAGTTGTACAAAAATTGGCAGTAATGCTTTTAATGGATGTACTGGATTAAAAAGTATTGTAATACCAGAGAGTGTAACTTCAATTGGAGAAGGTGCATTTTGGAATTGCGATAGTCTTGAAGTTATAACTATTCCTGGTAGTGTCTCTAAAGTTGGCAATTTGTTCTCAAACGGTTTAAAAAGTGCTGTACTACAAGAAGGCGTAAAAACACTTGAAAAAAATGCTTTTTATAAGTGTAGTGCCTTGGTAAGTGTTGTTATTCCAAGTAGTGTAAACTCAATAGGGGAAAATGCTTTTTACGGATGTGCTAATCTGAAAAACATCACAATACCTGACAATGTAACTTCAATAAAGGAAAATACCTTTTATGGCTGTTCAAGTTTGGAAAATATTGTAATTCCAAATGGGGTAACTTCAATAGGCGATAGTGCTTTTGCTGAATGCCTAAATTTGAAAAGTATTGAAATTCCAAATAGTGTGACTTCAGTAGGCGAAAGCTCTTTTTATAAATGTCGAAGTTTGAAAGATGCAGTATTGTCTATAAATATTAAGTCAATTCCAAATAGAATGTTTTACGGATGTAGTAATCTTCTTAAAATTGAGATTCCAGGTAATGTGTTAAGAGTTGGCAATCGTGCTTTTGCAGAATGTTTAAGTTTAGAGAATGTAGTAATGCAGTATGGGGTGCAAGAATTAGGAATGAGTGCATTTGAAAATTGTGTTAGTTTAACAAATATAACTATACCAGAAAGTTTATCCTCTATGAAGCTTAGTGTATTTAGTAATTGTGAAAGTTTATCAAACATAAATTATCTTGGACCAGAAAAAAAGGCTAACAGTCTATTTGTAGATAATCTTATGTCGACAGGGCTTCTTTATATACGACCAAGACCACAGATAAATTGCATAGATGGGGTAATATACAAACGAACTGAATAAGAAGGTATAGGAGTGATGGTTGTTGGATTCACTAGATAATTTTTGATTAGAGGAGCCAGCATCAAGTTTGTACTGTGCTGGCTCTTTTGTTATATATGTATATTTTTATTGGTTTTGCAGATGTTTAAAAACCATTATAACTCAGAAGAATCGAAACTTATTACTACAGTAGAAACACCTAGAAGCTTAGATGAATAATTTTTTATAAATCCTTTATCTGTAGTAAAAGGTCGCATTGAAGATTTTGTGCCATCAAATGAATCTGAACTAGTAGGGGTGAATGAGAGCAGAACACTAATCTTAATGTTATTTGTTACATTAATCTCCTTGCCAGAATTTGTCCATTTTCTCTCATCTGTTGCAGCTGGTATTTTAAATTCTACCGTAACTGGTTTATTCCTTTCTGTTGGTTTAATAGGAGTTACTGTAAGGTAAATGGCAGCAGAGTTTGAATCAACAAAAAACAGTTCTGCTTTTAATTTAATATATTCTTCATTATCAGAAGCTTTAAACCAATTTGTAATGGATATTTTTGGATCACTGGAAGTCCTATATATTTCTGGGTTGAATGTATCTCCTTCAAGCTTTAATCTGATAGTATGTTGTTGATCACCAGTTTCTACATAGCAAGAAAACTCTTGTGCTTCACTTGTTGGCTCTGTAATTTTCACCTCAGGATTGTCTGGTGTTGTTGAACCACCATCTGGTGGACACGATACTGCGAGAATTAAGCATAAAATCAATAATGCTGTGAAAAAATATTTAAGTTTATTCATGTTTTCCTCCGAATGCATTTTTTGCATTTTAGGACATTATACAACAAAAAAAACAGATCAAGAGGTTGTAAAACTTTTTTGAATTTTTTCACGATTTGACGACTTTAGTTACATTGTTTTCTAGGCAAAGGGTTTGAGAATTATCTGTTGCAATCTTTTTTCTTTATATGTACAATATTAGTATGAGTAGTTGTGTCGCAAATAAGAATTACACCTTTATCGATTTATTCTCTGGAATAGGTGGCTTTCATTTAGCTATGCATAAAGTAGGAGTAAAATGTGTGTTCGCAGTAGAGATAGATGATGCCTGCCGTGCAACCTATATGAAAAATTTTTGCGACATTTCTCCGAAATTGTTTAAGGTAGAGGACGGTGTTTTAACTAATTTCCCAGAAGACATAACAAAAGTAAATGTGAAAAATATTCCTACTCATAATATATTGTGTGCAGGTTTTCCTTGTCAGCCATTTTCACAAGCAGGATATAAAAAGGGATTTGATGATGATAGAGGAGTTTTGTTTTTCTATATTGCAAAAATTATAAAAGAAAAGCACCCAGAATGCTTCTTTTTTGAAAATGTGAGAGGACTTTTAACACATGATAATGGAAGAACATTTAGTATAATAAAGGATACATTATTAGATTTAGGCTATACTTTTCATTATAAGGTTATAAAGGCGAGTGATTTCAATTTGCCACAGCATCGCCCACGTTTGTATATGGTAGGTCTTAGAAGTGATATTAATGATACATTTGAGTTTCCAAAAAGTGTGCCACTTTTAAAAACTATGAGTGATGTTTTTGATGGTGCAATGGTAAATAAGAAGATAGGATTTACCTTGCGAGTTGGTGGAAAGGGTTCTTCGCTTGATGATAGGCGAAATTGGGATGGATATTTGGTAAATGGGGTAGAACGCCGAATAACTCCAAGAGAAGCCAAAAGAATGCAAGGTTTTCCTGAAGATTTTTCATTTCCAACAAGTAGAACACAACTATGAAACAGTTGGGCAACTCTGTGGCAGTACCAGTAATAGAAGCTATTGCAAATGAAATCGTTAAAGTATTAGATAGGTCAAAAGAGGTGAAATATGCTTCGTTTTAATAGGGGAGAATGGAGTGAAATTTATACAGTGTTGTATTTGTTAGCAAATCCTACAATCAAAATAGTAAATGCTGCCCTAAGTATAATAGATGATAAAACTCTCAAAGTTAAGGAGATTTTTTTTAGGTGCAAATTCTGGTATTTCTTATAGAATTGATGATGACATAAATTACCGTTTGTATAAAAGTCAGATCCAATGTGAATTTTCTTGTTTTGAAGTGCAAGCAGAAGTGGAAAGATTGCTACGAGATATAATGTTGCAACGAGGCGATAGCGGTGCATTTGAGTTGCCAGAGCGGAAATTATTTTTTAATAGATTTATGGGTGATTCTTCATTTAAGGCAAAAGCAACAGAAAAGTCAGATATCTCAATAAAAGTATTTGATTGTGAAGTAAAAGAAACGAACGAATTAAGGTATTGTATAAAATCAATGCTGGGATCGCCCGCAACAATCTTAAATTCGAGTAAACATACAGATTTTAAATATAGGATAGATAATTTTTGTGATGAGTATATGTATGATGTAAATAAAATTGATACTAAGGCAAAATTGTTAGATAGGATAAATAAAATATACAATTGTGGTGGCAAAATTTCTTTTGTTTCAGTCCCATCGGATTCTTTTAAATCTAATCTAGAATTGGTAGATGAAGGTTTTCCATTAAAACTTGCAAATGCATTGCTTTATTCGTATGCATATAATGAGAAAAGTTTATTGAGTGCTTATTGCAAGTCAAATTCTAAGGAAGATGAAAAAACGAATATAACTGATCTTACTTCGTTTTTAAATGCTATAAGTTTTGGCTTTGTGCCTAGTAAGATGTGGAATGGCAAATGCGAGGTAGACGGAGGACTGTTCATTGTTAAGGGAAATGGGGATGTTGTTCTTTTAGACAGGACAAAACATTCACAAGAAGTTGAAACATACCTTATAGGAAATACTAAATTTGATTCTCCTTCATCTTCTAGATACCATATGTTGGAAATTTTTAAAGAAAGCTCAGATTACTATTTTACATTGAATTTGCAGCTCAGATATAAGAAATAGAAATAGTTCAAAGGGTAAGAACAGTATTATTTTGTAAAATATAATAGAACTAAGTAGTTTAAATTGTGAATTTTTTCACAATTTAGAAAAGGCAGATTGATTTTATCTTCATTAATATAGAAAAAAGTGGTGCAACCTTCTAAAGTCACACCACCTTGGGTTATTGTTTTAACTCTTATTTTTTCTTTAAATACTTTACACTGTCGAGAGCGACGGCGGCAAGGATAATCAAGCCTTTGAATACAAACTGTAGGTTCGTATCGATGCCAAGGAATGTAAGGCAGTAGGTGAGTGATGTGAAGATTATCACACCGATTACTGCACCGCTGATCTTACCAATTCCGCCAGAGAACGAGATGCCACCGACTACACAAGCCGCGATTGCATCCGTTTCAAAGCCTTGCCCAGTTCCTGCCGATGCATTTGCACGGAATGCTTCGAGGAATGAGCCACAGCCGTAAAATATGCCAGCCATAATGAAGATCAACATTGTGGTTTTGAACACACTGATACCAGATACAGCCGCTGCTTCAGGGTTGCCTCCGACTGCATACATGTTTTTACCGAATGTGGTTTTATTCCAGATGAACCAGGCTACGATAATTGCAATAATTGCAGGAATTATTAACTTTGGGAAAGTAATTGCATTTCCGTTTACATATCCGAGGAACCATCTGCCACCGATCTTTTCGCGAATGCTATCGTCGATTGAGCCTGTCGGCACACCACTTGTTCCGAAGAATAACAAGCCGTATATAATAAGCTGTGTCGCAAGTGTTGAGATGAATGGGTGCATCTTGAGCTTTGCTGTAAATACTCCTGCGAATGCCGAGAATAACGAACAGAACAGAATCGCAAGGAACAGTGCCATAATCACCCTGAAGAACATTGGAATCGCAGAGAAGTCCCACGGTCCCATATTCATAAACTTGACGATGTTGCGCCCTGGGTGCAAAATAAGTCCAGTTGTAATTGAGCCTAAAGCCACCATTCGTCCAATAGAAAGGTCGGTCCCTGCAAGTAGAATCAAGCCTGCAACTCCGAGTGCATAGAACATACGGGTCGAGCCTTGTTCAAGAATCGTAAGAATGTTAGGCAGCGTTAATAGCCTTCCCATTCCAAGCAGAGGAGCTGCAATTATACAAACGATGAAGAATACGATGATCGCAAGGTAAATACCGTTGTTTAGGAAGAACTTGCCCCATTCAAAGTTTGCTACATACGATTTGAACGACAACTGGATGTTTTCTATGACATTCGTCTTTCCACCACGGATCGTGCGGTTTGTTTGCACATATTCTGTGAATGACGAAAGCACTCTGTCTTTGCATTTGCCGATTTCTTCTTTTCGGCAAGCTTTTTTATCGTTGAGTGCATTCTTCTTTTCGAAATTTATCGTGGTGATATTGTTTTTGATTGTGAGCTTTTCATCTTTGTCTGAAGTCGCTTTTAGTTTTGACTTAAGATCGGAAAGTTCTTTGCCGTACTCAGCCTTTATTGAAGCGATTTCCTCTTTGCTCCCGTTTTTGATTTTTGTGATTTCGTCTTTAGAATCAGCCTTGATGCTTGAGAGATAGTCTTTTGCTATTTCTTTTGAGTAGGAAAGTGCCTCTTTTTGCACTTTTAAAACATCGTCTTTTTTAGAAGTTGCAATCTCTTTTGCTTTTGCATATTCGGCTTGTAGCCTTTCTTTTTCAACTCTTGCTTCTTCTTTTGAGAGCATTTTGTCGTCTTTAAGGCTGTCGATTCTCTGCTTTGTTTCAAGCATTGCGGTGCTTCCGTCTTTTCTAAGCTCACTTAAAGTAGCAAGGTATTTTTGAAGCTTTTCGTTTTCACTAAAAGTTTTGTATTCCATATTCACTCCTTATAAATATTTAGCAGAGAGCCTTAAAAGCTCTTCCTGATCTGTGTCTTTCGTGTTTACAATGCCAGCAAGCATATGATTAGACATAACTGCAATTCGGTTTGTAATACCCAAAATCTCTGGCATTTCCGATGACACAACGATAACCGTTTTGCCCATCTTCGCCATATCGATGATGAGTTGGTAAATCTCGTATTTGGCACCAACATCAATACCGCGAGTAGGCTCATCAAGAAGCAAAACCTGTGGTTCTCTTTCAAGCCATTTGCTTATGACAACTTTTTGCTGGTTTCCACCAGAGAGCGATGAGATCAAGTCTTCTGCACTCATACACTTTGTGTGCATCTTCTTAATCTGTCTGTTTGCTGTTTCGGTCATCTTTCGCTCTGATAAGAGTTTTGCCGTTTTCTGTTTTTCAAGATTGGTGATCACAGTGTTGAATTTGATTGAGCCTTTCAAGAATATTCCGTTGAGCTTACGTTCTTCGGTAACTAGGGCAAATCCATGTTTCATAGCATCAAGCGGGGAGGTGAAGTGTACCTTTTTACCATTTACAAGCACTTCGCCAGATAGAACTTTGCGGATGCCGAATAGCGACTCAAGCATTTCGCTTCTACCAGCACCTACTAGCCCATACATACCAAAGATCTCGCCCTTTCTCACCGAGAACGACACATTCTTAATAATAGGTGGATACATCGTTGTGAGATCTTTGACTTCGAGATAAACCTCGCCTGGTGTGTTGTCGACAGGCGGGAAGCGCCTCTCAAGAGAACGTCCTACCATAGCGGCGATAATCTCGTTCATATCGGTGTCTGAACTTCTCTTGTTGAATATCATTTTGCCATCGCGCATCACCGCAATGTAATCGCATATTTTGAATATCTCATCCATCTTGTGTGAGATGTAGATGAATGAAACACCTGTTTTCTTAAGATCGTTGATTATTGAGAAAAGCTTGTCTACTTCTCTCTCCGTGAGTGAGGATGTCGGCTCGTCAAGCACAATAAGCTTTGCATCATAGCTTACAGCCTTTGCGATTTCAACCATTTGACGCTCTGACACACTCATAGTTTTCATAAGTGCCTTTGGGTCAACATTCATATTTAGTCGTTTAAATAGGAGAGTTGAGTCGCGAAGCATCTTCTGCTCATCTATAACGAAACCCTTTTTAGGATAGCGCCCTAAATATAGGTTATCCATAACTGTACGCTCAAGACATTGGTTTAGTTCTTGATGTACCATTGCAACGCCATTCTCAAGGGCTTCTTTGGGATTTGTAAATTCAATCATATTGCCATCAAGAATGATTTCACCTTCGTTCTTTTTGTAAATGCCGAATAAGCATTTCATAAGAGTGCTTTTGCCAGCCCCATTCTCGCCCATAAGACCAAGGACTGTTCCTTTTTGAACAGTGAGATTGATTCCGTCTAGCACCTTATTTTTATCAAAAGACTTGGTTAAATTTTTAAATTCAAGTATAGTGTTCATAATAATAAAAATGAATATATGCTGACTCCCACAAAAAAGTGAGTAATCAGCATATACTTTTAGCCTAACAAACTAGTAGCGTAGTTTATTAGTATAATCGCGAGCTGAGTTTGTTCTTACCATATTGATTGCATAAGCATCATAGGCACCAACATTCTCAAATCTGTCTACACAAGAACTTTCGTTCTGTCCGTCTCCCTGAACTATGTTGAGATCAAGGTTCAAAAGAGGTGCATAGTAGCGAAGAGCTGGAACATATGAAGATGAAAGGAAGTTATCGCTTGAGTTGTACACTGTTACGAGCACTTTCTTTGTAGGAGCTGTAGTCTTTTTAATACCACTGTCTCTTGTACCTTCTGTGTAGTTCATCCAGTTTTCTTTTGTTACTGCTGCATTTAGAGCAAGAAGTGCTTTTTCGTTTTCGCGGTATACAGTTGGAGCAGAAATCTGGTTTCCATACTGATCAGGTTCTGTGATACCCTTTGAGATAACATCTGCGCCTGTTAGTCCATCCATAAGGTTGCGAAGCACCTGTAGAGTTGCTGTAGCCTGAGCATCAACGTTCTGTGAAACAGTACCTGTGAGTTTGCCCTGACCAATTGCTTCTATAGCATCTGCATTTGCATCATATCCGAAGATTGGCACACCAGTAGGATAGTTAGAAGCTTGCAAGCAACCCATAGCCATACCGTCGTTGTTTGAAACGACCATATCGATCTGGTTGCCGAATTTTGTTGCCCAACCACTCATTGCATCTGTTGCAGCATTTGCATTCCAAGTTGAACCGTCGTTTCCTGTCATAGCCTTGCCTTCGAGCTCTACAACTTGGTATTCTTTTCCAGCGATTGTAACTTTACCAACTTTTGTGTTTGTTGGATCTGTTGAACCGTTCCAAGTGCCAAGAGCTCTGCGGATTCCTTCTGTACGAGCATTAGAGTCGTTGTGTCCTACATCTCCAATGCAGAGAACATAGCCGATCTTACCGTCTCTATTCCTATCAAGTGCAGCAGTTTGCGACTTTAGGAAGTCTACGATCATTTCGCCCTGAACTGTTCCGCCACCCATTGCATCGAAGCCGACATAGAATGTCTTGTCGTTCCAGTTCATAGCATCCATATCAATCTTACCCGTGGTTGGGTCAGATGGTTGTCTGTTATAATAGACAATAGGCTTGTCTTTGTTTGCAACTGTTGCACTAGTAGCACTTGTTGCTTTGTCGCCCTTTTTGCAAGCTACAAAAAGAGAAGAGAATATTAGTAATACTGCAAGCATTACAATAGCAGTTTTTTTCATGTTTGTCTCCTTTAAGATAAACTCTATACCTATATTATAAACCCAAAATTCGGAGTTGTGTAAAAAAATTTGCAAAAAATCATTGATTTGTTTTTTTTTTTGTAGTATGATACCACTTGAGCAAGTAAAGTGATGTTTAGTCTTAGGACGAATTTTTGTTTTACTTGCTCTCCATAGGAGGATACTTATGAAAAAAAGTTCAATTTTAGTCACACTATTTTTAGTAGTGGCTCTCGTATTTGCGGTTTCTTGCCCGAACAAGAGTCCAACTCTTAAAGTTACATCTCCAACTGGAACAGATGCTACTATTCCTGTAACTGTTGGTCAAGAAAAAGAGATTCCAATTAAACTTGAATTAGCAAACGATGCTTTTGTTGCTACAACTGTTAAAACTGATGTAGACCTAACAGATTGGTTCACTTTGTCTGATGGCACAACTACTGCAAAAGCAGAAAAGGTCAGTGTTCTAGTTTCAAAAGTTTATGCAGCAGAAAGCACAACAAAGGCAGATGGTGATGCAAAGCTTGTAATAGTAGAACTTACACTCAAAGTTAAAGCAATTCATGCAACAGAAGCTAGTAAGCTAGTGACTGTAGCAATAAAGGTTCCTGCAGAGAAAGACAATGTTAAATATACGGAGTCTGGAAAAGAGATCACAGCTACTGCTAATGACATTAAGATCACAATCACAGACAAATCCCAAGATTCAAACCCGGATCCAGTAAAAGACAAGGTTACCGCTGATGTCGGTGGCGAGGCTGCTGCATTTCTAAAAGATACAGCAGATACAACAAAGAAAGTAACTGTGACTCTCAGCGGCGGTACTTTTGCCAATATAAATGGTATTAATGTTTTTTCCCCAAACGGTGTAACATCTGCACATTTCAGTTATAAGTATGAAATAGATACAGACAAGAGAGTTTTAAATATCACTGTAAAATCAACAGCAGAAATCGCTGAGGCTGATAAAGGCATATACAATATCTACATTCCTGCAAGTGCTATTTCTGCGGATAGTAAGCATATTGAAAAAGATTTAAGCCTTGACCTCCAAGTTTTTGTAGCAGAGCAATATGAACCAACACCATCCTGGGATGGTACCGTAAATATTAAATTTAAACCTTACGAGGCGAGTGACAATTTAGGATGGATAGGATTGAGTTTACATGCTTCAGATTTTATTCGTGATAAATTAAATAAAATCAAAATATTTCCACCAGATGGAGCTGATAAAGACCATATATCTTTTTCTGAATTTTCCTTCTATAATGAAGACGGTGACATTAGGACAACGGTATCATGTACTGCTGATGTTAACGAAAATGATGTAGGAGAATATACGATACATATCCCTGCTGAAGCAATGCAAGTTAAAGATAGGTATAAAGATCGTGTAGTTGTTCCACCAGACGGACTTACTTTTGTTAAATATATTGGGATTGATGAAGCGACTTCTAATTAAAGGCTGGTATTTCATTTATTGAACAAGAGAGTCGTTTTGTGGCTCTCTTTAATTTTTTGTATAACTCTTTATACTTTTTTTTATTTGTGTTATAATTGTATACATTATATAGAGGATTAAAATGAGTAAAATAGATAAGTTTGAAAAACTCGCTGTTATTCGCCACTCTACAAGCCATGTGATGGCCGCTGCAGTGCTTGAGATGTTTCCAGATGCTCAAATCGCAATAGGACCTGCCATTGAGAATGGCTTCTACTACGATTTTGAACTTCCTCGCCCACTCACAACTGCGGACTTTCCAGAGATTGAGAGGCGAATGAAGGATATAATAAAACGAAATTTGCCAATAACTAAAAAAGTCGTCTCTAGAAAAGAGGCTATGGAAGTATTCAAGAATCAAAAGTATAAGCTTGAACTTCTCGATGCTATTCCTGAAAATGAGGAGGTGTCGTTTTATACCGTAGGAGGTTTTACAGACCTTTGTCGCGGACCTCATGTTGAAAACACAAAAGAGATTAACCCAGATAGTTTTGCACTCCTTTCAATCGCTGGAGCTTATTGGCGCGGTAATGAAAAGAACAAGATGCTAACACGCTTATATGCTACCGCTTGGACAAATCCAAAGGATCTTCGCATCTATCTTGATCGGCTTGCAGAGATAGAAAAGCGCGATCACCGCAAACTCGGAAAAGAGTTAGACTTGTTCTCTTTGCACGAAGAAGCAGGGCCTGGATTGGTATATTGGCATCCGCGCGGAGCAAGAATTCGCAATGAAATCGAAACATTCTGGAGAAAGGAGCATTACCGAAACGGCTATGAACTTCTTTACACTCCACATGTAGGAAAGTCGTGGCTTTGGGAAACAAGCGGACATTTGGGCTTTTACAAAGACAGTATGTATTCGCCAATCGAAATGGATAAGGCTGATTACTATGTAAAGCCGATGAACTGTCCATTTGCGATTATGGTGTATTCAACATCCAAGCATTCATATAAGGAATTGCCGTTTAGGTGGGCAGAGCTTGGCACTGTGTATCGCTACGAAAAGGCTGGTTCTCTTCATGGACTTATGCGTGTGAGAGGATTTACTCAAGACGATGCACATCTTTTCTGCACTCCAGAGCAAATGGAAAGCGAGATTATAGAGGTGCTTCGATTCTCTATTTATATGTTGAAAAACTTCGGTTTTACTGAGTTTAAGGCCTATCTTTCAACAAAGCCAGAAAAGAGTGTTGGCGATCCTGCTTTGTGGGAAAGTGCTGAAAATAGTCTTAAAAAAGCAATCGAGGCTGAAGGTCTTCCGTTTGAAGTTGATGAAGGTGGCGGTGCATTCTACGGTCCAAAAATTGACATCAAGGTTAAGGATGCAACAGATCGCGAGTGGCAACTGTCTACAATTCAATTCGACTTTAATATGCCAGAGCGTTTTGGTCTAACCTATGTTGATGCTGACGGTAAGGAAAAGCGCCCACTTATGATACATCGTGCTTTGCTTGGTTCTATAGAGCGCTTCTTCGGTGTGCTTATTGAACACTATGCTGGAGCCTTCCCAGTGTGGCTTTCTCCAGATCAAGTGTGCATAGTTCCAGTTGCGGAAAAGTTTAACGACTATGCGAAGAAAGTTGAAAAGGAGCTTCGCAGTCGCGATATTAGGGTAGTAACAGACCTTCGCGATGACAGAATGAATGCAAAGATTCGCGATGCACAAAATATGAAGATTCCATATACTCTCGTTGTTGGCGAAAAGGAAGAAAACGATGGTACAGTCTCTGTGCGCCAGTTTGGCTCAAAGGCGATGAAGACGGAATCTCTGAGCGAGTTCATAGCTGAAATTGAGAGACGTATCAAGGACAAAAACTAAGCGTGTCCCTAGGATCTCTTGCGTCCTAGGGCTTTGATCTTTACATTTTGCTATTGTTATGTTATAATAATAGCATTGGAGCGATGGCCGAGTGGTCGAAGGCAGCAGACTCGAAATCTGCCACATCAAATTTTGGTGTCGAGGGTTCGAATCCCTCTCACTCCGTAGGAGAGAAAGGGAGATTCGAACCCTCTCATTTGTAAGGTGGCGACTGGGTTCGAATCCCTCTCACTCCGATATTAATTTCTCGATGAAAGAAGATAGAATTGAAATTATTAAAGAGATAATAAAGTCTCAAAAAATCGACAGTCAAGAAACATTGCTTGGTGTTCTTAAGGCTCGTGGAATTGATATTACACAGGCAACTCTTTCTCGCGATCTTAAAGCACTTGGTGCAATTCGCATAAGTGATGGTTGGTCTGGTTATTATTATGCATTTCCTAAAGAAGATGAAACTCTTTCCATAAACGACTATATTCGTGATGTACATCTTGGCATCAAAACTATAGAGTTCTCGGGCAATTTTGGTGTAATAAAAACAAGAGTGGGGCATGCAAATAGTGTATGTGCCGCACTCGATAAAATTAAAATACCAGAAATTCTTGGCACAGTTGCAGGCGACGACACAATTTTTGTGGTTTTACGTGAAGGCTGTACTAAAGAAGATTTGCTCGAATCCTTTAAAGAAAAAATCCCAGAATATAAATAAGAATATAAATAAACAATTATTTCAAAATTTAGTGATTAACTCTTTTGCGATAAAAAGTTGAATCGTATAAGAAGCAAGAGTAATGACATAAAAAACATCTCTGACGGGAGTCGAACCCGTGTTGCCGGGATGAAAACCCGGTGTCCTAACCACTAGACGACAGAGACACGGTGTATGAGCTGCAATGGATTCGAACCATTGACCCACGCCTTAAAAGGGCGTTGCTCTACCTACTGAGCTAGCAGCCCGTGCACGGTATTATATCATAACACATTTTGTTAATAATTTCAACACTTTTCACAAAAAAAATGTCATTTTCAACAAAAAAATTATCTTTTTTACAAAAATATTGAGAATAGAGCAAAAATATGGTATAATATAAGACAGTGTTTACCCCAAGGAGGCTTATTTTGGGAATAGCAAAATATATTGATTACACCTTGCTTAAAGCGGATGCAACTTCTGTTGATATCAAGGAGCTCTGCAAAGAAGCTATAGAGTATGGGTGTGCATCAGTGTGCGTAAATAGTGTTAATGTGCCACTTGTAGCAGAGTGCCTTAAGGATTCAAAGGTGAAGGTCTGCTCGGTTGTGGGATTCCCACTAGGTGCAATGGATGGCTCTATGAAAGCAAAGGAGGCCGTCTGGGCAGTTCGCCACGGTGCAAATGAAATCGATATGGTTATTAACATCGGTGCACTCAAGGATAAGAAGAATTCTATAGTGCGCAAGGAGATCGCAAAGATCAAAAAGGCAATCGGCGAAGATGTCGTGCTCAAGGTTATTATTGAGACTTGCCTTTTGACCGATGCAGAAAAGGTTACCGCTTGCCAACTTGCTCTAGATGCAAAGGCTGATTTTGTAAAAACCTCAACTGGTTTTAGCAAGGGCGGAGCAACAGTTGCAGATGTCACTCTTATGAGCGAAACAGTCGGCAAGAATATGAGTGTGAAGGCATCTGGTGGCATTCGTACTCTAAAGGATGCAGATGCATTGCTTGATGCTGGTGCTTCTCGTCTAGGTTGCGGAAGAGATGGTGCAAAGGCAATAATTGAAGAAGAGGCTAAAGAGTCTCAAAACTAAACTTTTAAAAAAAGTTATGCACAAGTTATGCACAGCCTGTTTATAGGTATTGTGCATAACTTGTTTTTTTATGCACAAATATTTTAGTACGGTCGTAAAAAACTGCTAAAAATCACCGCTAATTCTTGTTAGTTTCAAGAGTTAGCATAAAAACTGTATTATAAAAAACAACATAGGTTTTCTTAAAAGTTATATAAGTTTTAATAAAAATTTACAGTTTTAATATAAGCCTTTATAAGCGTTTATGCACAACCATTCACAAATTGTGCATAACTGGAAGTCGCTAGGATCTCCGTCGCGGGCTGGGTAGTCGCTATTCACGAGATATTTTTTTTAATTTTGCTTGCAAAATTTTAGTAAGTTAGCAAATCTTTATTCATATCTTTTCTTTATTGCATTGTCTAGAAGCGAAACCCAGTCCGCGACGGAGATCTTGATGGATTTCGCGAAGTTGAAACCCCAAAGCAAACGACGGTCATACTTTGTGTATTACCTAGTGCTTTGGGGTTGACTTCGCGAAAGGCGCAAGAGATCCTAGCGATTATCTTGTAGGAGCCATTAGATTTCTTTTTCAAGAAATCTAATGGCTCGATTAAGTTGCACATCGTACAACGGAAGCGCTATAGGTCGCTTTTCGCTGTCCATCCGGTTAACATACTCATACACCACGAATGTAGTCAAGATATAATCCTCAAGCCGGTATTCATCCCTATATGTATCTACAAATAATTGTATGTTTTCGTCTGTAAATTCGCTGTGTTCATCTACGAATTTCTTGGCAACTTCGTCTTCGTTTATTCGCTTTAATATCTCTGCAGTCTCGTCATCTAGATGTTCTGCGGTGTCGTAAACTGGGTCTAGCACTTCTATGTCTGGCAAAATGCCGATCTCGTTGACTTTATCGCCGTTTGGCGTTTTGTATTCGGCTGCAGTTACATTTACGATTCCTTCGCCGAATGATGATGAGATTTGCATTACTCCTTTGCCGTAGGTTTTTGAGCCTATTACGGTTGCTCTGCCGTTGTCTCTTAGTGCTCCTGTGAGGATTTCAGATGCTGATGCTGTGCTTCCGTTGGTGAGAATTACTATAGGGGCGAGTGGATTGTAGTAGGGGTTCGCGATAGAAGTTGTGTACACTTGGTTCATCGCTCGATTCTTGCCCTCAGCAGAAACGATGGTTTTGTAGCCTTGTAGGAAGAGTTTGGCTGTTTCCGTACACGAGAACACATCGCCACCGCCGTTATAGCGTAGGTCTATTATCAAGGCATCTGTGTCTTTTAGGTTATCAAGTTCTTCTTTCACTTGTTCGTGGGTGTGAGTGGTGAATTCGTTTATTTTGAGATAGCCAATGTTGTTTTCAAGAATTGTACTTTTTGTAGTTGGAGTTTTGATCATTTCACGCTTCAGAACTACATCAAATGTGTTTTCTTGTCGTTTGATTGTGAGTTTTACCGTTGTGCCTGGAGTGCCTTTTACATTGTTTGAGGCTTCAAAGGCAGACATCTTTATAACATCTTCGTCGTTGATTTTTATGATAAGATCGCCACTTCTGAGGCCAGCCTTCATTGCAGGTCCTCCATCCATCGTGCCTTGTACAACGACATACAGCGTCTTTGGATCGTTGTAGTCTTGTTTTGAAACTGGCAGTTTTGTAAGGTAGATGCCGATGCCTCCAAAGTCTCCAACTCTGCCTTCTTTAAAAGCTTTGCTCTCTTCAGAATCGATGTACATCGTCCACTGATCGCCAAAGGCATCGAGCATAGCACTCGCCATAGCTTCGTACACTTTGTTATAATCTATATCGTAGATGAAGTTACGTTCTGCAAATCTATAGATGTTCTCAAGCGATCGCATAGTTGTAGTAATGCTGTCTGAATTTTCAACAAGCGAGGTTGAAATAAGATTGTCTCTAACAGACAGAGCAAAAAGGGGAGTAATACATAAGGCTGTCACCACAACACAAACAAACTGTTTAACACATTTCATAATTATATTATAACATAGAAATGCGATTTTTTCAATTTATTTCTTGCATTGTTGTGAAAGCCTTAATTTCAGTCTGGGAATTTCAACACTTCGCGAGGCTTTGCACCTTGTGAAGGGCTTACAATTCCGCGCTCTTCAAGCTCGTCTACAAGGCGAGCAGCCGTTGGGTATCCAATGCGAAGGCGGCGCTGAATAAATGTTGTCGAGCATTTGCCACTTTCTGCACATACTTCCCAAGCACGGCGAAGTTGATCTTCGTCGGACGAATTACTGTAGTCAGTATCATCATCATCGCTATCGCTGCCACTCTGCTTTTCTTCAAACCAAGACTCATCAATATAAGTTGGTGTGCCTTGAGTTTTACAATAATTAACAATTCGCTCGGTTTCCTCATCAGAGAGGAAGGCTCCCTGAATTCGTTGAGAGTCAGATGCATCTGGTGCTTTATAAAGCATATCACCATTGCCGAGGAGTTTTTCAGCTCCAAACACATCGATGATTGTACGACTGTCAATTCCTGATGGTACACGGAAAGCAATACGAGACGGAAGGTTGTTCTTTAAAGTTCCTGTAACTACATCGGTAGATGGACGCTGGGTTGCAAGCACTAAGTGAATACCAACGGCTCTGGCCTTTGCGGCAAGGCGCGCAATTCTGGCTTCTAGTTCTTTTCCAACCACGAGCATAAGGTCTGCAAATTCGTCTACTATTATTAATATGTATGGAAGTTTTTCGCGCTTTATCTTTTCTTCCTTAAGTTTTTCATTGTAGCCGATGATGTTTCTAACGTGTAAGCCCTCAAGAATTCTGTAGCGTCTTTCCATCTCTTCAATGGCAAAATCGAGTGCTTTAATCGCCTTTTTCGGCTCTGTAATTACAGGTGTGAGTAGGTGAGGAATGCCGTTGTACATTTGAAGTTCAACTACTTTTGGATCCACCATAATCATTCTAACATCGCCAGGACCTTTCTTGTAAAGTAGAGATGCAATCATAGAGTTTACACAGACGGATTTACCAGAGCCTGTTGCACCAGCAATCAAAAGATGTGGAGTTTTTGCAATGTCTATTTCAACCGTTTCGCCTGTGATTGTTTTGCCAAGAGAGAACGGTAAGGATAGTTTTTTTATCAATAGAGATGGCACAAGAGATTTAAATGAGACCATCTGCCTACTAGAGTTTGGTATTTCAATGCCGATGTCGTGAGTGCCAGGAATAGTTGGAATTACGCGTACGGCAGAGCCAGACACACCAAGGTACCTAGCAATATCATCTGCAAGCGAGGCAATTTTTGACACTTTCACTCCAATGTGTGGAATTAGTTTAAATAAGGTAACCGTTGGCCCCTGAATATAGCCATCGCCATCGCAAAGTATATTGTATGATTTTAAGGCTTCGATCAAAGTGGTCATCTGAATTTCAAGTTCCATCGGTGTGGATGGTGGAGTTTTTGATGGATGCTCTTCAAGCAAATCTATTGAAGGCGGAGCATAGTGGAAGGTGCGAGGGCGAGAGGATTTTTCTGAAAGACCACCGATTCCAGACATCTCTTCGTTGTTGTCCATCTCCTCTTGCTTTTCCTCTTTTTCTTGCTTTACTTGTGGCGGTGTGAACGATGGGATTGTTGTTTTTGGTTGGCTTGTATAAACTTGACTTGTTGGAGAAGAACTTGGTGTCTGTACATTCGGTGTAGCGGTTTGAGTAGGCACATACTGATTTTGAGTAGTGGTAGCAGCTGGCTTTATTGTTGCTTGAATGTTTCGCTTGAGAGTTTCACTTTGGTACGATGTGTTGCTTTCTTCGTCATCATCGTCTTCTACAATAATTACATCGTCGTAGTCGTCGTCATCTTCAATTTTAGACGGAGTATAACTTGGTTGAAGTTTGACTGTAGGTTGAGAGATAGGAGACTGATTGACTGGTTCTGTCTTTGCTGTAGGCTTGTCCCAAGGCTTCGATTCTGGTGGAAATTGTACAGGAGATGGGATAGGGTTTCGTTGTCGTTGTTTCAATTCGGCTTCTTTTCTCTCAAGTCGTTCCTTTTCTCGTTGCTGTAAAAGAGCTTTTCGCTCTTCTGCCTTCTCCATTGCTTCTTCTTTTTTTCTCTGGATTTCTGCATTGTATTCGGCTATGGCTTTGTTCTTTTCGTCAAGTCGCCTTTGCTTTTCGAGTTCTCGCTCGGCATTGCGCTGTTTTACTAGTTCTTCGCGTTCCTGAATTAGTCGCTCTTTTTCTCGCTGTCGTTCTGAGAGCATTTCTTGACGTTTTTGTTCTCGATCTTGAAGTTCTTGTTGACGGAGAGCTTTTCTCTCTTCAAGAGCAATTCGTCGCTCTTCGATTGCTTGCTTTCGTAGGCGTTCCTTTTCTTCTGCAAGTCGTTCTCTCTCTAAACGGCGTTTTTCTGCTTCTAGCAATAATTCGGATTTTTCTTTTTCGCGCTTTTCGTTTTCGATTTCCTTTAGAAGCGCTTTTTCTTGCTTTGCGGCTTCTTTTTCTTTAAGTTTTAACTCTTTCTTTTCTTTTAGAGTAGCACGGTATTTTTTATCTTTTGGCTTTTTGTCTGTATCTTTGTAAAATATTACGAGAAATCCAAAGGATAGCATAACAAGAAGAGCCGCGACTATCATTAGAACAAATGTTATGTTACCTTTGTTCACAACTAAATATTTAGATATCAATGTAAAGATCGCTAAAATTACAAACGAAATGGCATATAGAATCAGCCTTTTCCCAATCGGGTGTATACAAAGAGCAATTATAGAGGCAAGGAAGAAGAATACTGCGAATGGGTAAAGCCCAAGCCAAGAAGGGAAGAATTCTATAAAATTCTTTAAGAAACTAGCCCCTTCGCTAAACGAAACACCGATTGAACCGTTGTTTACGAGCGTCAGAAATATCGATGCAAATGCAAGACAGAGAAAAACGATAGATAATACTTTTAAAAAAGGCGAAAGTTTCTGCATATATATATTATCTTATAAAAATCATTGTTTTTCAATCGTTTTTGTGATATAATTTAAAAAGGAGGATTCCTAAAATGTCAAAAGTTTCAGTAAAAATCTGTGTTGGAACCACTTGTTTTGTACAAGGTGGGGCTGATTTGTTGACTTTTAATGAGTTTTTGGATGAAGAGCTTTTATCGAAATGCGATATAGAAGGTTGCACTTGTCTTGGTGAATGCAAGAAGTGTGCCGACAAGAATCTCTTGCCACCGTTTGTATCAATCAACGGCAAGGTTTACGATTCTGTTCATCCTGAAAAACTCTCTAGGCTATTACGCGAGGTGGTAAATGCTTGAAATAAACAACCAGTACAATCTTCTTCGTCGTCGTATTGATACCGAGGTGTTGAAGTTGTTCTTTAACGATAAACTAGAATCGGATGTCGATCGCTTGCCGATTCAGATTATTCCAAAGGATAGGAAGCCGAGCCGATGCTGTATATTTAAGGAAAGAGCTATGGTTCGCTACAGAATTATGGCACTTCTTGGTATAAATATTGAAAAGTACGACGACGATTATAAGACTTTGAAAGAATATGCCCACGAGGTTATAGAAAAAGACCCAGAAGAACTTCCAGTGCTTACAACTATAAGTGTTGGTTGCCACGGATGCCCACCAGAGCAATACAGAATTTCTGATGCATGCCGAGGTTGCTTTGCTCGCCCTTGTACTACAAACTGTCCAAAAGATGCTATAGTGTTTATCGATGGCAAGGCACATATTCTTGAAGACAAGTGTATAAAATGTGGTAAATGTTATGGAGTTTGTCCATATCATGCAGTTTTGCATTTGCCTGTACCTTGCGAGGAAGATTCCCCTGTGGCTGCTGTTCACAAAAATGCAGATGGCATTGTTGAAATCGATCACGATAAATGTATAAGTTGTGGAAAATGTGCAGTTTCTTGTCCGTTCGGTGCAATAGCTGAGCGAAGTGGGCTTATTCCAGTTGCTAAAATGCTAAAAGCAAAGGAAAAGACAATTGCAATGATTGCTCCAAGTATTGAAGGACAGTTCCCAGGTACACTCTCTCAAATTAAAACGGCTTTGTTGAAGCTCGGCTTTACAAAAGTTGTTGAAGTTGCAGAAGGGGCAGAGATCACATCTATAAACGAAGCTAAAGAACTTGAAGAGAAGATGGCAAAAGGCGAGGGCTATATGACCACAAGTTGTTGTCCTGCCTATATGGGTTTGATCAATAAACACTTAACTTTCTTAAAGCCAATTCACTCAGATGCTCGCACTCCTATGGGTTATACTGCAGAGTTTTGTAAGAAGAAGTGGCCAGAATACAAAACGGTGTTTGTAGGACCGTGCTTAGCAAAGCGAGTTGAAGGTGCATACACTCCTGAAGTAGATGGAGTTATAAACTTTAGCGAACTAGCTGCTCTTTTCCTTGCAAAAGATATCGATATTGGTACACTAGATAAGTCGGATTTAGGCGAAGTGGATTCATTTAAAGATTGCAGAAACTTTGCTGTTTCTGGCGGAGTTGCATCCTGTGTGTTATGCCGTGCAAAGGATAAAGAAGGTATTCGTACTCTTCCGATCAATGGTCTTGATAAGAAGAATGTTATGCTTATGCGAACCTGGGAAAAACGACCACCACAGGTTGATCTTGTCGAAGTGATGTGTTGCGAAGGTGGATGTATTGCAGGACCTGGTACTATCACAAAGCCCTCCCTTGCAATGCGACTGAGAGGAAAAGAGTAAGACACTGTTATTACAATGTATTACTTGTGTGTTTATCGCACAGTTTCATCATAGCGATGTTGTAGGAACACACTTACAATATCGCTTTTGTTTTTTAAATGGCTTGCACATTTCGATACCTTTTGTAGGCTAGTTGAGTATTCTCTAACAATGGTTCTTTGTGGTACAGCCTTTTTTAAATCATTTAGAATGGCCCAGCGAATGGAAATGTCGTTCATTTCCTGTTCTGTAAGCAGGCTTTTAAAAAAGGCTTCCTTGTCGTTGAGAGGCAAAGTTTCAATGCATTCTAGTAAATCTCTAAAGGCTGTATCTTGTGTCATATACAATATTATAGCACATAAAAACACAATTTTGCATATTTTTTTAAAAATATTCCCAAAATCTAAAAAATGTGATATAATATAAATAACAATATTGTTTTTCACACCAAGGAGGGTGTAATGAAAGATAGAAATACAGTAAAACAGTACATCGATCAGCTGAGGAGTTATAACACATCCCGAATGTACATGAACGATTTCTTTCACACATGGAAAGAATCCGATGATGAGATCGCTGCAACTTTCGCAGTTGCTGAGATTCTTCGCGGTTTGAGAGAGAACAACATCTCAAGCAAGGTGTTTGAAAGTGGTCTTGGAATTTCATTGTTCCGCGACAATTCAACACGCACACGCTTTAGTTTTGCTTCTGCTTGTAACCTACTCGGTCTTGAAGTTCAGGATCTTGATGAAGGTAAGAGCCAGATTGCACACGGCGAGACTGTTCGTGAAACTGCTAATATGATCAGCTTTATGGCAGATGTAATTGGTATTCGCGACGATATGTATATCGGTAAAGGTTATACATATATGAAAGAAGTTGCCGACAGTGTTGAGCAGGGCTATAGAGACGGAGTGCTTGAGCAGCGTCCAACTCTTGTAAACCTTCAGTGCGATATCGATCACCCAACTCAGTGTATGGCTGATATGCTTCATGTTATCAACTACTTTGGTGGTGTAGACAAACTTAAGGGCAAGAAAGTTGCTATGACTTGGGCTTATAGTCCTTCTTATGGTAAACCACTTTCTGTTCCTCAAGGTGTTATTGGCTTGTTCACACGCTTTGGTATGGATGTTGTACTTGCTCATCCAGAAGGTTACGATGTAATGCCAGAGATTGAACAGGTTGCTGCTGAGAATGCAAAACGTTCTGGCGGTTCTTACAAGAAAGTTCACACAATGGAAGAAGCATTTGAAAATGCTGATATCGTTTATCCAAAATCTTGGGCTTCATATGCAATTATGGAAGAGAGAACAAAGATCGTTGAGACAGGCGACAAAGAAGCTCTTAAAGCTCTTGAGAAGAGATGTCTAGAGGGTAATGCTAACTTCAAGAACTGGGAATGCACAGAAGAGATGATGGCTCGCACACACGAAGGTAAAGCTTTGTATATGCACTGTCTTCCTGCTGATATTACAGGTGTTTCTTGTAAGGAAGGTGAGGTTGCTGCTTCTGTATTTGATCGCTATCGTGATCCACTTTACAAGCAGGCTTCATTCAAGCCATACATCATTGCGGCTATGATCTTCCTTTCAAAGTTCCGCAATCCTGCTGATAAGTTGCAGCAGCTTCTTGACGAGAACAAACCTCGTATTAAATAATCAAGAATACAACAAAAAAAGGGTGCTTTTGCACCCTTTTTTCGTCTGTTTTTACAGACCAAGTTTAAAGTTTGTAAAGGATTAAACTGTAACTTCTTCCACCCAATCGGTGATATTTTTTTCCTCTGTCGAGAATGAGATGCCAACCAAATGAACGGTCTTGCCTTACTTCATCGTTTCGATAATTCAAAAAGAGAGAGTCGTAATCAGATGGTCTTGCGATCGTGAAATACCCAGATTGGAACAAAAGAGCTTTGTACGATTTAATACTAATACCTGTTTTAGTCATTTGGATAAAAACAATAACCATCATATTTGGCTTTGAGATCTTTAAATAACTCTTTTTTACCTTGGAATAAGGCTTCAAGTGTGTAGAGAGTGAGTGTCTTTCCAAAGCGCCTAGGGCGAGCTAAAAAGTAGTATCCGCCGTAATCTGAAACAAGCGAGTAAATGTATTTGGTTTTGTCCACATAAAGGGCATTTGTGGTAATAATTGTCTTAAATGAGGAATTGGATGTTGTCACTCTTTTTATACCTATTTTCCTCCTTGTTTTTAGTCTCTGTTTAAATTATACCGAAAACGGTTAAAGAATGCAAATTCGTCTCCATTCGCTTTTTCAGTATCTAATGGTCTTGACAAAAGTTTTGACATATTTTATACTATAAAAATGCAGGAAAACACCGTTTACATCATTCTCATTCTCTCTGTAGCATTTTCAATTCTAGTTACGATCTATTCGCTCTACCTATCATTCAAGATGAAACGAAAGACTTTCTACTTATCTGTGTTTGTCTCAATTTCATTTTTGCTTTTTGCCGTGTTCACTCTTCTAAATTTGTTAAACAATCCAGTTTTAGCATACGAAATAAAATATATTCCTTTACTCTTGTTTTTAGTGTTGCTTTGGGGACTTACATTGTCAACATTCTCAAAGGATTTACAGAAAAAAGCTGGGAAGGAAAGCATCCAAAAAATGCAAAAAATCGAGAAGAATGAAAAGGAGTACCTTTCGCGAATATTAAGGCGACACTATAAAAAAGGCAAGAGTGCCGAAAAAGCTATTGGGAAAAACGAAGATTCTATCACGGATCCTGTGTTTCTCGAACTCAATCATCCGCTTTTTATTGTTGGAATGAAAAATACTGGGAAAACCACAATCGGGCAAATCGTAGCCACAAAATTGAATGTAAACTTTACCGATACAGACGATATACTATTAGATTCAGTTCGTCTACGCTATGGCAGTCTCAAGCATTTTTATAGGACAAAAGGTAAGGATACTTACTTACAAACCGAATCACTTGCGATTTACAATTATTTAAAAGAACACAAAGATGGTTCTGTGATTGCACTTGGAGGCGGAGCATCTGAAAACCCATTTCTAATCAAGATGATACAAAGTGCAGGCTATATTGTTTACTTTGAAATGAATAGCGATTCTCTCTATAAACGTATAGTTGACGAAGGGGTAAAGCCAGCATTTGTTGATGAAAAGAACCCTGAAGGTTCGTTCAAATCCACATATGATGAGCGCGACAGAGTGTATAAAAATATAAGTGATATAAGAGTTACTCTTGACGAGAAAGCCTCACCTTACAAAAATGCTCATGCAGTTTTAACTGCTCTTGACACTTACTTCAAAGATGAAAACAATGTAAAGAAAATCGGCGAAACCGCAATGCCTAGCAACATTATTCGTTTAGAACTTAACAAGAACTCACAATGAAAAGAACAACAAGAGATGCAAGTTTTTTTATAATACTCTCTGTTTTTTTTGTGATAGTGTTTTTTGTATCATTCGCCTTAGGGCGATACTCTGTTAATGTTTTCACCTCAATAAAAATTTTGCTTTCTAAGATTTTTCCAATTACTCAAACTTGGTCGGCAAGTGAAGAAGTTGTGATTTTAAAAATCCGCCTACCACGAATTATCGCGGCAGTTTTTATTGGAGCCGCCCTTGCCGTATCAGGACTTGTGTACCAAGGCTTATTTCAAAATCCTATGGTTTCGCCAGATATTTTAGGCTCATCGAGTGGAGCAGGCTTTGCCGCGGCACTTGCAATATTGTTGCGATTAAACAATTTTGGAATAACTATGTTTTCGTTCCTTGGTGGAATTATTGCGGTGAGTATTGTACTTTTGATTGCGTCAAGAGTGAAAGGGATAAAACTTCTCTCACTAGTGCTTTCAGGAATTATGGTGTCGTCTCTTTCCAACTCGCTAATCAGCCTTGTAAAACTCGTTGCTGATACCGACAATGCACTTCCACAGATCACATACTTCTTGATGGGCTCGCTTTCATCGATAAAATCGAACGACTTGCTTTTTCTTATACCAATAATAATCATAAGTTTAGTTCCATTAATCCTAATTAGGTGGCAGTTAAATGTGATGACACAGGGCGAAGAAGAAGCCGAGAGCCTTGGAATAAACACGAAGAAAATCAAATACATCACGATTATTTGCTCTACCTTGATGAGTGCAGCGACTGTAGCGGTGGCTGGTCAAATCGGTTGGGTTGGGCTTGTTATACCACATTTGGTTAGGATGTGCATTGGCTGCGATTATCGTAAAACTATATTTGCATCCGCCCTTATGGGGGCAACCTTTCTTTTATTAGTAGATACTATTTCTAGGAATATCAGTGCTATGGAGATTCCGCTTGGCATACTAACATCGTTTATAGGAACACCGTTCTTCCTATATCTGATCATAAGGGAGGGACGAAAAGTATGAAACTCCAAGTTGAGAACCTTTCATTTTCATATGGTCAAAAAGAGATTCTTGATTCGGTTTCATTTTCAGTAGAAAGAGGTGAATTTGTCTCTCTGCTTGGAGCAAATGGCGAAGGTAAAACCACACTTTTTCGTTCGATTCTTGGATTTATAACACCGAGCAAGGGAACGGTGAGTATTGATTCTAGAAATCTCAAGGATATTCCGTTAAAGGAAAGAGCAAAACTTATTGCCTATATTCCACAGGAAAGCAAACAGACATTTGACTATTCTGTAAAAAACACCGTCTTAATGGGGCTTACACCTCATCTCTCAAGTATGAGTATGCCGTCCAAGGCGGATGAAGAAAAGGTGTTACAGGCTCTTGATGACTTTGATATCTTGAAACTCAAGGATAAGAGCATAAATGCAATTTCAGGCGGGGAGAGACAACTTGCCCTCACATCAAGAGCCATCGTTCAAAATGCAGGGCTTCTAATTTTTGACGAGCCTACATCTTCGCTAGACTATGGCAACGGCATAAAAGTATTAAAAAAGATACAAGAATTGACCACTAAAGGCTTTGGAGCAATAGTCTCCACACACAACATAGAACAGGCCCTAAACTATAGCACAAGGCTACTGCTATTAAAAGACAGGCATATTGTTTTCAACGGAAGTAGCGACGAACTGCTTGAAACGGACATTCTAAAAACTTTTTATTCTATACCTCTAAAAGTTGAAAAATACAGCAATCGGTTTGTAATTACGGAAGCATAGGGATGCTACTATAATAGAACACTTCTACACTGCTTTAATTGCTTCTATAATGGAAGAATTCAAAAAAAATGAAATACTAGAACTAAAGATTAGTTTTTTGAAAAATTATATAAAATTGTCGCATCATCATTTTCCATTGCTTTATCTGCAGAGTAACAAAAACTGATAGTTCTATCGTTAGCAAATTTTTCATATAGTGTTTGTCTTAAAATTCTTGTTTTATTAGACAATTTGTCGATCTTAATAAAATGCAATTTTCCAATAGCATATTCTATTCCTTTTGTAAAATTATATTCCTAAAAGCAAATATGAGCAAGATGGTTTGAAAATAATTTTTACAGTTCACAGTTCACAGTCTTTCTTTATTTCTTTATTGACTATTTTCTAAAGTTGTGATAAACTGTATATAGTTATATGTTAAGGAAGGTTGAGATTATGAAGATTGTAATAAATGCTTTGTTGGGGTTTTTATTGTTGGGTGTTATTGTCTTATGTGAGCATATGGTGCATAGTGAAAAAAGGGAAGAAAAATGGGCTGAAAGATGGGAAACCTATATTCCTCTTTATCACTTTTGGACTTGGAATGTGTTGAAGCACTGAGGAGAGAAAAATGAGATTTCTAAAGTATTTTGTTATGACATTATTTTTTGTGCCTATTCTAGTTTCATGTCCATTACAATTTACAAGTGATGATTTTTTAGGCAAGAGAATTATAAATTATCCTTCCTGGATTAGAGAAGAATCTTTCGATAGGACGAGAGATATAGATAAAATTATTTTGGGCTATTCTCCTTGGATGGAGTGGCAGACGGAAGGAAAAGAATTGCAACGATTTGTAAAAAAAGTAGGAACACTTGATTCTGAAAAATTCACTGGTAAGTTTCGATTAATGCTCGTTTGTCAAACTCTTTATATATGTTTCAATGATAAAGATGCGACAAGAGCAAGGTTCTTTTGTTACATCGGAGATTTTAAGGCATACACAGTCGATGATTATTGGAAGGAAAAACTTATAGAAATTCCGGCAATCGATACAAAACTTTTTGAATACGATTGCTACTTAAGAGAGTATAATGATTCTGATTTTACGGATCGAGTTTCTGGTACTAATAAGGCTCATGTTAAGTTCGAAAAGTTAGAAGACGAAAATATATATAAATATGTATTAAATGTTGCAGATAGGGAAGTGATAAACACAAAAATATTTTCTATGAGATTGGAACCATCGAAAGCAAGGTTGAGCAAACCGATATCTTGGATGCCGTATAAATTTAAGGAAATCAATCCAGCATTTCGTAATTTAAACGATTATTACGGTAAAGGAAGAATTGAGTTTTTTGCTGATAAAAAGGATCCGCTGATGATCGGCATAGGTTTTTATTATGGAATAATGTTTTCTTTTGAAGGGATAACCCTTCGCAGTATTGATGAATCGCGGCGAGCTATATCTTTTTACCTTGAGGACAGAAAGGAAGGCGATTTTGCCGATTATTTTGAAATAGTAATTGGTGATGAAGAACCCTATAAGTTTAATAGTAGCCAAGGGAAAGGTCGTCACTCCAATGGGACACTCACATTTTATAAAGAAAAAAAGGGTGAACCTGATGTGATTGTTCGTCGATATGGTAGGCACCAAACAGAGTTTGTATTCTATGAGATTCAACCGTATATAAAAGGAAGTTGTGAGTAATGACTGTTATAGACAATTTACTAGAGAGATTTCTCATATTAGTTAATAAAGAAAAATCAGAATATCGATGATATAATCGTAAAGCACTTTGATGCGAACCATACAGAGTTTAGGGTGAGGGGCAATTTGTGAAAGAATTTTCCAAAAATTTCCTCACAACTCTCAAAATCTGTGGTATAATATAAGAAAGGGGTAGTTTTTGATGTTAACATCAAAATTTACTATAGGAGGATTTGTGAAAAAATTAAGTGTAATTTTTGTCTCAGTTTTATTGTGCTTAATGGTGTCTTGCGAGCAGAATGTAAGCACAAATAAATCTCTTTCTAGTTATGAATGGGAGATTGAGA
>SAMEA104315433__coassemble_98_pt1 | contig 47303 bp, 41 predicted proteins | sample SAMEA104315433__metabat2_high_PE_016 | metagenome-assembled genome bin SAMEA104315433 (sample SAMEA104315433) | gut metagenome | biome: Monkey gut; feature: monkey-associated habitat; material: faeces | place: China | collected 2013
CTATAGAGAGGGAACTCTCTCGCGGTGGGCAGGTGTTTTATCTGCATAACCGAGTTGAAGATATACACGAAGTGGTCGCATTCGTAAAGAATTTGATCCCAGGAAGTATTGTAGAATATGCTCACGGCGGTATGTCTGGAGAGGAACTTGAGGATATTATGGGTGCCTTTAGAGATGGTGGGATTCAGATTCTTATCAGCACCACTATTATTGAAAACGGCATTGATATTCCTAAGGCGAACACGATTATTGTCGATAATGCTACGATTTATGGAGCATCGCAACTCTACCAACTTCGCGGTAGAGTTGGACGCTCAGAAGCTCAGGGCTATGCTTATCTCTTTTACAGAAATGAAAAATCTGTGACAGAAGAAGCGATTGAGCGGCTTCGTCTGATTTCTGAAAGTGTAGAACTCGGCTCTGGCTTTAATGTCGCCCTTCGCGATATGGAGATGCGTGGTGCTGGCAATCTTCTTGGCAAAGAGCAGAGTGGTTTTGTCTCTGATGTTGGACTTGAACTTTACATTCGTCTTCTTGATGAGAGTGTCAAACGGCTTGAAGGAAGAGAAGAAACTATCAAAAGCGATGTCTATGTCGATATCAAAACCGAAAGTTATATAAGTGACGATTATATCAAAAACACTGAAGAGAAGTTCGAAGTGTACAAGAAAATTGCGGCATGCCGCAGCGAAGAGGAATACAGCGAAATTCAGAATATGCTCCTCTCTCGCTACGGCGAAATTCCACCAGAAGCAGAATCGTTGCTGTACATCGCAAAATTAAAGATCACCGCACTCGCTTTGAACATAGATTCGATTGTAGAGAAAAATGACAGTGTGAAAGTGCATTTTGCCAAAGTCTCAAGCATAAACATCGATCGCTTCTTGTCTCTCGTGGCGACTACAGGCAAACGAGTTGCTTTGAATAGCAAAGATCCATCGTCAATCCTAATAAAAACCGACGGAGTTGATGCAAAATACAAGGCTCGTTTCATTGAAGAAAAACTCGCATTACTTTTGTAAAAAAAGAATTTGCATTACTAAAAAAGGCACTAATAAAATTTTTTTCAAATAAATTTACCCAAATCCCAAAATTTGTGTTATAATATAAGAATGGATGAAAGTTACAAAAAAAAACTAGATGGATTTTTAAAGTCGCATAACTTTGGATATGATGGGGTGTATGCCTTTTATTTTCAGAAACATCTTGAAGATATGTTCAGAGTTTACGATAGGAGCAAAAACATCCCTGGCTCAATGATTGACACGAGAATTGCAAAGCCTGAGAAAATACCTACGGATCAAGATGTGCTTGTTATTGATGTAGGTGGCACTAATGTTCGTCGCTCTATTGTAACATTCAATGCTTTAGGGCATCCATTCGTTTCGCATTTGAAAAAAGTGCCGTTCAAAGATTTACTTGAAGGCAAGGACTTTTTTCAAAGCCTTGCATCTTTTATAATGCCGATGCTACGAAGAAGCAATATAAGCAATATCGCGACTTGCTTTTCGTTTCCGTTTATACCAACAGATGACGGTGATGCAATTGTTAGTGGCTCTGCAAAAGGTCTTGATAGAGAACAGTTCAAAGACAAGAAGATTCTAGCAAGTCTCAAAAAGGAAATTAACAAAACTATTAATCGTAAGTTTAATATGTCTATAGTAAACGATGCAACAAGCCTTTTGTTATATCTTGCACTTGTTGAAAAAGACACTAATTCGCTTTTAATTGCATCTATTGTTGGCACAGGGACAAATTGTGCCGTTTATCACAATCCTAACTTTTATTATGGTGGCAAATACACTGCAATTTGCACAGAGATTGGACATTTTAATATGGAGAAGTTCGAGTTGTCCGATTTTGACTATGAGGTTGATAAAGAGTCTGAACATCCAGGCTCATCATTGGTTGAAATCCTAACTTCAGGTTTTTACCTTCACAAAGTCTTTCGTAAGATGATAGAAGCTGCGATTAATGAAAATGTCTTTAACGAAGAAGATATGAAAGAAGCCAAACAGTATGTTGATACTATCAATGATACTAAAGATATCGACAGAGCATTTACTCTAACAGAAGGAATTAAATACCTTGCCGATAAATTTGTAGAGCGTTCGGGCTATACCGTAAAGGCTATATTGAATGCTTCTTGTAATTATGCTGGTAATTTCGGTCTTCACCAGAAGGCGAGTGTAATAGTTGAGGGTAGCACTTATTATTTACTTCCAGGCTACAAGGAAAATACAGAAGCAAGGATTAAAGATGACTTCTATTGTAAGGATGTAAAACTGTATTATCCTGTTGATAATAAGGGGACGGTTGTACTTTACGGAGCTGCTCTTTCTACATTTTGTAAGAGAATCCGTGAGATGTAACAAGTATAACATATGTTATAGTTTTAGACGAAGGAAGATAAACGATGGATTGGAACAATGTTAAGATGGAATACACAAAAACGGATAAGCGTTACACTTCGCTTTATAAAAACGGCAAGTGGGATGAGGGAAGGCTTACCGATGACGAAGTGATGCATATAAACGAGAGCGCCTGTGTTTTTCAATATGCTCAAACGGTGTTCGAAGGGCTTAAGGCATACCGTCAAAAGAATGGAGATGTTGTTTTATTTCGTCCAGATTTGAATGAAGAACGCTTCCGCTCATCTTGTACTCGTCTTTGTATGCCAGAGCTTAGAGAGGGTCAATTCATCGAGGCCGTGAAAGAGGTTGTTAGGGCAAATAGAGATTTTGTTCCTCCATACGATGTGAAGGCTAGCCTCTATATTCGTCCGTTTATGATTGGTTCAGGGCCTGTTATCAATGTTGTTCCTTCTTCTGAATACGAATTTCGTGTATATTGTTTACCACTTGGTTCATATTTTGATGCGAGTAAGAATTCGATGAAACTCAATCTTGCTGCATATGATAGAGCAGCTCCTCGCGGAACTGGTGCGGTTAAGGCTGGGGCAAACTATGCGATCAGCTTTTATCCTTTAGAGATTGCCCATAACGGTGGCTACAACGAGAATATGTATTTGGATGCCGCTTCGCATACCTTTGTTGAGGAATCGGGTGGGGCAAATATCATTTTTGTTGATAAGAATGGTACACTCATTGTTCCGAAGAGCGACACGATTTTGCCATCAATTACTCGCCGTTCCTTGGTGTATATCGCAAAGGAATATCTGCATATGGCAGTCGAGGAAAGACCAGTTCGCTTTGAAGAGATTGATTCTTTTGTTGAATGCGGACTTTGTGGAACTGCTGCCGTGCTCTCTCCCGTTGGGCTTGTACACAGCGATGATAAGGATATTGTTTTTGAGAATTCAAAGAATGGCTACGGTCCTGTTTTACACAAGTTGTATGATACTCTCATCGGTATACAAAAGGGCGAAACCCAGGCACCAGAGGGCTGGATTTTCAAGGTCGATTAGAAAAATGTTGATTTTCGCTTGATTTTTTTGCCGTTTTATGATACAATTATAAAAGAAATCTCCAAGTGGTTTGCCACTTGTGTAATAAAAGAAGGAGCAGTGTTGATTTGCACGAAAAGTAAATCGCATTTGCAAAGGAGTAAGGATGTCAGTAATAACAATGAAAGGCCTTTTAGAGGCTGGTGTGCATTTCGGTCATCAGACGAAAAGATGGAACCCAAAGATGCAGACCTACATTTTTCAATCTCGCCAAGGGATACACATTATAGATTTGTCAAAGACAACTAAGTGTATTCAAGAGGCCTACGATGCAATTCGTAAAACCGTACAGAACAAAAAGTCTGTTTTGTTCGTCGGTACAAAAAAGCAGGCTCAGCAGACAGTTCAGAAAGAAGCAGAACGCTGTGGAATGCCTTATGTTAACAACAGATGGCTCGGTGGTACACTCACAAACCTTGAGACCATCAGGAAATCAGTGCTTCGCTTAAAGAACATCGAAAAGATGGAAAGCGATGGTACTTTTGAAAACTTCACAAAAAAAGAACAAGCTCTTCTTCTAAAGGAAAAAGAGAAGCTCTCCAAGAACCTCGGTGGTTTGAAGGATATGACAGAGCTTCCTGGTATTCTTTTCGTGGTAGACACTCGTGCTGAAGCTATCGCTGTAAAAGAAGCTAACAGCCTTGGAATTCCAGTTGTTGGAATCGTTGACACAAATGCAGATCCAACACACATCGACTATCCAATTCCAGGCAACGACGATGCAATTCGCTCAATCTCACTTCTTGTTGGTATAGCATCTGATGCTGTGCTTGAAGCTGAGACTCAGGCAAGCCTTGAAATCATTGAGACTCTCGATGATGAAAAGGAAGAGGAAGAGAGCATTGAAAATGTCGTAGACAAAGACGAACAGCCAGAAGAAGTTGAAGAGACTTCATCTGACGAAGAGTAGGAGATAATTATGGCAATTACTGCAGAGATGGTAAAAAACCTTAGAAATGCAACTGGGGCTGGTATGATGGATTGTAAAAAAGCCCTTACAGATGCAAATGGTGATATTAAAGAAGCTGAAAAGATTCTAAAGAAAATGGGTCTTGCTGCTGTTGCAAAGAGAGCAGACAGAGCTACAGAGAACGGCAATGTTACAATCAAGTCAGACAAGAATGGTGCAGTTATCGTAACTATTTCTTGTGAGACAGACTTTGTTGCTCGCAACGAAGAGTTCAAGCAGCTCGGTGAGAAAATCGCATCAATCGCTCTTAAGAATAAACTCACAACTGTAACAGATGAACTCAAGAAGGAAGTCGAAGCTCTTATCTCTACAATCAAAGAGAATATGGCTATCAAGAGCCTTGTTTATATTCCACTCAAGAGCAACGAAAGAGTTGAAGCATACCTTCACGGTGGTGGTGTTATCGGTGTTGCAATCAAGTATGCATCAGATAAAGAAGCAACTCTTGATAATGCAGAAGTTAAAGACTTTATGCACTCTGTCGCACTTCATGTGGCTGCATTCCGCCCACTTTACCTTTCATCCGACAAGGTAGACGAGGCTTATAAGAAGGAACAACTAGAGATCTTCCAGGGTCAGGTTGCTGCTCTTGATAAGCCTGAAAAGGTGAAAGAAGGCATCGTTCAGGGTAAACTAAAGAAGCTCTACGACGAAGTTTGTCTTCTCTCTCAAGCCTATGTAAAAGACGATTCAATGAGTGTTGAAGCTGCTCTTAAGAATACAGAAAAGGCTACAGGTACAACATTCTCAATCGAAGATTTCTGGTATGTTGAGGCTTAAGCGATGACTTCTGATATACTCAAGAAAACAGAAGATAAGATGAAAACCACACTTGATGCTCTTTCTCGCGAGTACGATTCTATGCGAACAGGCAGAGCTTCAAGTGCTGTGTTAGACAGTGTGAGGGTGGATGCTTATGGCACACCTTCGCCAATTTCTAGTGTTGCAACCCTTATGACTCCAGAAGCTCGTCTTCTTGTGATTCAGCCGTGGGATAAAAATCTACTCGGTGCAATCGAAAAGGCCATTCTTCAAGCAAATCTCGGTTTCAATCCGTCAAACGATGGCAAGGTGCTTCGTATAGCATTCCCACCACTTTCAAAGGAGCGACGCCTTGAATTGTCCAAGGAAGCTGCAAAGATGGCAGAAGATCATAAGGTTACAATTCGCAACATCCGTCGCGATAGCATCGATGAGGGCAAGAAGCTTGAAAAGGATAAAACCATCAGCGAAGATGAAAGAAAGGATGCAGAGAATAAGATTCAAAAGTTCGTTGATTCTTACATCGCTTCTATTTCAAAGCTTCAAGACGAAAAGGAAAAGTCTTTGCTTTCACTTTAGGACAAAACAATGCAAGAATACAATCGATTTGAGCTTGAAAACGAACTAAAAAAACATATGTATCGTCTCGCACCGACTTGTATTCTTGCATCTAATTCTGTGCGTCGAAAAGAGCTTCTTGAGAGGCTCGGTATTAAGGTGTTTATATCACCTTCTAGAGCAAAAGAAGCGATGCCTCCTACAGGAAATCCTAGCAATATCGTAAAGCACAATGCGGTTTCAAAGGCTACAAGCTTTGAAAAAAATCACAGCATTGATGAAGTTGTCTATCCTATCATATCCGCAGATACTGTAGTTTCAGTTGACTTTTCCCGAGTTAAGTCTATTCTAAAGCACAAGAAAAGTTATGCTAAATACAACTCATACATTTTAGGAAAGCCTCGCGATAAGAAAGAGGCACTTACGATGCTTGGCTTTCTGAGAGAGGCAAAGATACATCGTGTCTATACTGGCATTTACATTTCAATCTACCATCCATTTTACAAAAAAAATTGCAGTATCTATGCAGAAGATTATGCCGATGTTGTGTTTAAAGATGGGGTGAGCAATGCAGATCTTCTCCGCTATATTGAAGAAACCGATGTTTTGAGTGCATCTGGTTCCTATCGTATACAGTGTAATGGTGATGCTCTGTTCTCAGCAATTTACGGCGATATTACAACAATTGAGGGGCTTTCTTATACGGCATTGTACAAGGCTTTACAAGAAATTGATAAGGCTTTTAAAGACGAAATTTAGTTTTTCTTAATAGTAATTATTGTCATTAATATAAAAATTTGTAAATTAAAAAAAAATTTTTTAAAAATTTCCCCACGATCCTAAAAAGTGTGATACAATATAAGTATTAGGGTTTTTTTTAAGCCCATAAAACTGATTTAGGAGAGTAATAATGGAAAAATTATTCAAACTTAAAGAGCATGGAACTTCAGTAAAGACTGAAATTATGGCAGGTCTTACTACCTTCCTTACTATGATTTACATTTTAGTTGTGAATCCAAGCATACTTTCTGAAAGTGGTATGGATTGGGGTTCTGTGTTTACAGCAACTGCACTTTCTGCTGCAATTGCGACACTCGTTATGAGTCTTTTAGGCAATTTGCCTTTTGCTCTCGCTCCAGGTATGGGCTTGAATGCATTCCTAACATACACAGTATGTTTTGGTATGGGCTATTCCTGGCAATTTGCACTAGCCGCAATCTTTGTCGAAGGTGTTATTTTCATACTGCTGACAATCTTTAACATTCGCGAAGCAATAGTTGCATCAATTCCAGACAACCTTAAAAAGGCAATTTCTGCAGGTATTGGTTTGTTTATTGCATTCATCGGTATGCAGAATGCTGGTATCATTGGACCAAATGCTTCAACTTGTGTACAATTACATATAATTAAAACTGCAACTGGTTCTTACACACCAATTGTTGCATTCATCGGTTTGATTATTACATCAATTCTTGTAGTTTTGAAAGTTCCTGCAAATCTTCTAATCGGTATTGCTTGTACAACTATCATCGGTATTCCATTTGGAGTTACAGTGTGGAACCCTGCTAATTTGAGCTTCCTTCCACCATCTCTTGCTCCAACCTTTGGTGGATTTGTTCACGGCTTTAAGGCTATCGGTGGTGGACACTTCTTTGACTTTATAATCGTTATGTTCACATTCTTGTTCGTTGATATGTTTGATACTGTTGGCACACTTGTTGGTTGTGCTATGAACGGTGGAATGACAATCAAAGACAAACACGGAAACATCACTGTTCCAAATTGTAAACAGGCTTTGTTTGCTGATGCTATCGGTACAACAGTTGGTGCAATCCTTGGAACATCAACAGTTACAACCTTTGTTGAAAGTTCAGCCGGTGTTGTAGCAGGCGGTCGTACAGGTCTTACATCTCTCACAACTGCAATTTTATTCTTACTCGCTTTATTCCTTGCTCCAATCTTCTCATCTGTTCCAAGTGCAGCAACCGCTCCAATTCTTATCATAGTTGGATTCTATATGTGTTCTGCAATCAGCGACATCGATTTTACAAAGGATTACACAGAAGCAATTCCTGCATTCCTTACAATCACATTTATGCCACTTGCATATTCAATTGCTGATGGTATCATGTTCGGTGTGCTTTCTTATGTAATTCTCAAGGCAGTTACCAGACAGTTTAAGTCTATCTCTGCAACAACTTGGGTATTGTTTGCACTCTTCATTGCAAAGATTGTTGTAAACAATGTTATCTAATATAAATTAGGTTGATAAACTGGACAGGGTCAAAAATGGCTCTGTCCATATTTTTTTGGAAAAATTTGCCTAAAATACTTGAAAACAAAGTGATAATAATATATTGTTTATCTATCTTTGTTTTTTGAACATTTGGAGGACGAAGAACGGATGAAAAAGATTAAGTGTGCCGTAGTCGGTGCAACTGGTGCTGTAGGGCAAGTATTTATGTGGATGCTTGCAGATCACCCTTGGTTTGATGCGATATATCCAACGGCTTCTGCCGCTAGAGTTGGGCAGAAATATAAGGAGAGTGTACACTGGGTACTTCCTTTTGAAATGCCAGAGAATATCGCTAACATCGAAATCAGAGAGTTTTCTTATGAGGAGATGAAAAAGGCAGGAGTTAAGATTGTATTTTCGGCTCTTCCTGCAAATATTGCTTGTGAGGCAGAGGCACTTCTCAGAGATGAGGGGTTTTGGGTGTTTTCAAATGCGGCATCGTTTAGATATGACAACGATGTTCCAATTTTGATTCCTGAGGCTAACTACGAGCAGTTATCGCTCATTGAAGATCAGGGCTATCCAAAGAAGGGCTTCATTGTTACAAATGCAAACTGTGTCACAACTGGTTTGGCTATGGCTATCGCTCCGTTTAAGAAGTACGGCATCAAGTCTATTCACATCTGTTCATATCAGAGTGTATCAGGGGCAGGCTATCCAGGTCTTTCTTCGTTCGATATTACCGATAACTGTATTCCATTTATCAATGGAGAAGAAGATAAGATTGTAAAAGAGGTGCAGAAGATTCTTAGCATCAAGTGTGAGGTATATCCATATTGTGTTAGAGTGCCAGTGATGTTTGGTCATCTTGAGGCAATCTGGCTTGAGTTTGAACACACTCCTGATCTTGAGGATATCAAAAAGGATTGGAAGGAGTTCAAACTCCCATATGATACCCCATCAACTCCAAAACAGGCTATAGTCTATTCTGATGAAGACACATCGCCTCAGCAAAACTTCTCATTCTGGGGCAATCCTCGTGGTATGGTGGTTTACACAGGACGCCTTAAGAAGGTCAACAACAAGATCGGCTTTGTTTGCTTGGTTAACAATATTGTTAAAGGTGCGGCCGGCGGTTCAATTCAGAATGCCGAGACCTTCCTTAAAAAGTACAATCTAATATGAGAAAAGTTGTTTTAGCGAACGATCACGGTGGCACCGCTCTTGCCTTAAAGCTGAAGGCTCATCTTGAAAATCGTGGCTTTGTTGTCAATCACATTGGTGTTTACGACGACAAAGCCGTGGATTATCCAGATATGGCGGATAAGGCTGTCTCAGAGTTTAAGAAAGGTGGCTATGAGTGTGGAGTGCTTGTTTGTGGTACAGGGCTAGGAATTTCCATCAGGGCTAACAAGCACTCTGGCATAATTGCAGCACTTCCACAGAACATATTTGCCGCAACTATGGCGAAAGAACACAATGCTGCTAATTTCATCGCCTTTGGCGGTCGCATCGATTATAGCGATGATCCTATCAAAATGCTTGATGCTTACCTTGATGCAAAAGTTGATGAAAATGAGCGCCATGTTAATAGGCGTAAAAAGTTAAACTCACCAGCATCGTAATGATGAGAGCAACAGTTGAAAAAGTAATAAACAATGCCTATGGGCTTTCTCATACAAACGATGGGAAAGCCTTGTTTATTCCATACACAGTCGATGGGGATGTTATAGACTGTACGATAACTGACGAGAGAAAAAACTTTGCCTATGCAACTTTAGACCAAGTTATAACTCCGTCGCCTTTTAGAGTCGAGCCACTTTGTCCGCACTATACAATTTGTGGTGGCTGTGATATGCTCAATATCAGTCGTGAACACGAGCTTGAGATTAAGCAAAAGTGGATTGACAGCGATTTTAGGCGATTTTCAGATCTTATTAAAATCCATACAATTATTAATAAAAACGATATAAGTTATAGATCTAGGGCAAAATTTTCAATATCAAACGAAAGCCGTGGATTTTTGAAGCAATTGTCATCGGAAGTGGTGAATATCGACTTTTGCCCCTTGCTAACTGACATCTTGAACGAAATTTTGGCAAAGATAAAGCCGCACAAAAATTTGAAGAGTGGCGAGGTAGACACTACAACCGTGCTAGAAAACTCGCCGATTATTCGCATCGGAGGCAAAACTATCGAAGCGGATAATACTGTGTTTTTCCAACAAAACCGCACTGTGGCACTCGCGATTGTCGAATATTTAAAAGCGAATATTGGGGGGCAAACCGTCTACGACTTTTACGGAGGAGTTGGGTTCTTTTCATCATTTCTTGAAGATAATTTTGATGTTTGCTGTATTGAAAGTAACAAAAATGCAGAGAAGTTTGCCAGAAAGAATTTAAAAAATGCTCGTTTCTATTCAAGCCCAACTGAGGATGCGGCAAAGTTCCTCAAAAAAAAGGCAGACACATCTATTGTAGATCCGCCACGAAGTGGAATGACAGCAAAAGCTATAAAAACGGTTTCGTCTCTAACGAACAGCAAAATGATCTATGTTAGTTGCGACTACAAAACGGCTCTTCGCGATTTGAAAGAGTTTGAAAAGTACAGTTTTAAGGCAATGGAAGTCACTCCATTCGATATGTTTCCTCGCACTTCGCACTTAGAATGTGTAATCCTACTTGTCAAAAATTGACATTTGTTGTATATTTTTTATTTATACAAAAAATTTAGGGTAAAACCTAAAATAGGAGATAAAATGAAAAAAGGATTTATTTTTACTTTATCCGTATTAGTCATTGTCTCTCTTCTTTTTGTTTCTTGCAAAAAGGGGAAGGACGAAAATAAGATTGTGGTTGGTGCAACTCCAGAGCCACATGCAGAAATGCTCAATCTCGTTAAAGACGATATGAAGGCAAAGGGCTACACCCTTGAGGTTAAAGAGTTTACCGATTATGTAACTCCAAACGAAGCTGTTGAGAGTGGCGAAATCGATGCTAACTTCTACCAGCACCTTCCATATCTAAATTCATTTAACCGAGATAGGAATTTCCACCTTGTAAGTGCAGGTGCAATCCACATTGAGCCACTTGCCTTGTATTCTCGCAATTTTGGCAGTCTCGAGGCTCTTCGCGACTCAAAGATTGGAGGAAAGACAATTGCTATTCCTAACGATCCAACCAATGAGGGTAGAGCACTTCTACTCCTTCAGAGTGCAGGTCTTATCACCCTAAACGATGCTACTTCTCTTGAAGCAACACCTGCTGACATCAAGAACAACCCTTACAACCTTCGCTTCCGCGAGATTGAGGCTGCAACACTTCCACGTGTGCTTGATGATGTAGAGGCTGCTGTTATCAACGGAAACTATGCAATTCCTGCAGGTCTTATGGCAACTCGCGATGGTCTTTATGTAGAGGGTGCTGATAGCCCATATGTAAATGTTATCGCTGTTAAGAGTGGCAACGAGAACAATCCTGCCGTAAAAGCACTTGTTGAACTTTTAAAGAGCGACAAGGTTGCTTCTTGGGTTGCTGAAAAGTATCCTAATGGCGAAGTTATACTCGTTAAATAACTAAAATAATAAATGTATATGTATTAGGGATGGAGCCTTGAGGCTTCATCCTTAGAACTTTTTTGAAAATTTTTAATTTTTTTTCAAAATCGTATTGACATTTATTCAAAAATGTTGTTATATATTTAGAGTAGTGCAGTTTTTATGGTGGGAGTAGTTCAGTGGTAGAGCGCCAGATTGTGGATCTGGTTGTCGCGGGTTCAAATCCCGTCTTCCACCCTAATCTCCCCTTAAGGAATGCGTTTATAGCTCAACTGGATAGAGCGCCGGACTTCGAATCCGTAGGTTGCAGGTTCGAGTCCTGCTAGACGCACTATCGTGTGCTAAACTTAAGGCATTTACCATTTTGGGCCGCTAGCTCAGCTGGTAGAGCAACAGACTCTTAATCTGTGGGTCGAAGGTTCGAACCCTTCGCGGCTCAAAAATGCGAGAGTGGTGAAATTGGTATACACGCTGGATTTAGGTTCCAGTGCCTCACAGCGTGCGGGTTCGAGTCCCGCTTCTCGCAAAAACAGATTGCACTATAACACAAGCGCGGGAATAGCTCAGTGGTAGAGCTCCACCTTGCCAAGGTGGATGTCGCGGGTTCGAGTCCCGTTTCCCGCTTCGTTTTTGTCTAATCCAATCAAATTATTAAGGAGTTTTTTGTGGCATCAGAAGATGATAATGAATTGGTAGTACCTAGTGCATCTAAAAAACGAGGTCGTCCTAGAAAAGTAACTGTAAGTCTAAAGAAAAAAGAAGATTCCGGGGAATTGAGTTCAGATAAGCCCATTGTTTTTGACAAGGAGGGCAACGAATCCGAACTTAATGTAAATAAGGGGCATTATTTTACATCGAGTAGTGATAGAGAACTTTCTGATAGGGATCATACACTCTTTGATTCTGAAAATGATTTTAGTTTTGAGAGTTTTCAATCTAAGGGGAACACTGATAATATAAAATACGAGACTAGCGAAGATGCAGGTCCTTCTATTAGAACAGTTTATCCTAATACGATGGAACCCCATACAACAACTTTTGGTGATGGAAGTAGCATTACAACCTATTCTCCGCAGCAAGGAGTAACTACTTTTACATCTTTCTCTGATAGCCCAAGATCTGATCAATATGATGAACAGTCTGAAGAGAGAGTGAATCAAAATCCATATCAGAATAATCAGGCTCAAAATAGTTATGCTACTCAGAACAATTATTCAAACCCAAACAATTATTCCGCTCAGAGTAATTACTCGGGACATTCTTACCAAGGGTCAAGCAATTATCAGCAAAATAATCAGACATCGGGCACACATTATAACAATAATACTCAGCGCTATCAAAAGAACACATCTCGCACTCAAAGTCAGGGCTATGTGAGACAGGGCAGAGGGAAGCAACCGCAGAATCAAAATTACAATCAAATCGTTGATGAAGAAGAGAACCCGAATGCACCAGTGTTGCTTGTAAATACACTCAATGTGCTTTCGCTTCAAGAGCTTCGTACTCTCGGAGTTGAACAGTACAACATAAATCCTGAAAATGTGTTTGACCTTAAGAAGCAAGAGCTTATTTGTGAAATTTTGAAGTCGCATGCATATGCAGGTGGTGTTATTCATACAGAAGGTACACTTGAGATTCTCCAAGACGGATATGGATTTTTGCGTTCGGAGTTGAATAGCTATCTTTCAGGTCCTGAGGATGTGTTTGTGTCGCCACAGATAATCAAGAGCTTTGCACTTCGCACAGGTGATACGGTTTACGGAATGCTACGAAATCCAAAGGCATCAGAACGCTTCTTTGCAGTTGTGAAAGTTCTAAAGGTGAATGGAGCAGATCCGCAAAAGACACGCACACGCATACCGTTTGATTCTCTTACACCGCTTTATCCAAATTCGCTTATCAACCTTGAGACGAAGGATGAAGATATATCAATGCGTGTGATAAACCTTTTCGATCCAATCGGAAAGGGGCAGCGGGCCTTGATCACAGCACCTCCGCGTACTGGTAAAACTATACTTTTGCAGAAGATTGCAAATGCGATTACTACAAATCATCCAGAGATTTATCTAATGGTGCTTCTTGTTGATGAGCGCCCTGAAGAGGTTACTGATATGCGCCGTTCTGTAAAAGGCGAGGTGGTGGCTTCTACTTTTGATGAGCAGGCTACCCGGCACGTTCAAGTTGCAGAGATGGTGATAGAAAAGGCGAAGCGCTTGGTTGAGTATGGCAAGGATGTTGTCATCCTACTCGATTCGATCACACGTTTAGCCAGGGCTTACAACCAGACTGTCCCTGCGAGTGGCAAGATCCTTTCAGGTGGTGTTGATTCAAATGCACTTCATAAGCCAAAGCGCTTCTTTGGTGCTGCAAGAAACATCGAGAACGGTGGTTCGCTTACGATCATTGCTTCTGCTCTTATTGAGACTGGAAGCCGAATGGATGAAGTGATTTTTGAAGAGTTCAAAGGCACAGGCAACTGCGAAATCGTACTTGACCGAAAGATGGCAGATAAGCGCCTATTCCCTGCAATTAACCTGAAGAAATCGGGTACAAGACGTGAGGATTTGATCGTTGATAGTGCAACTCTTGCTCGCATTTATGCACTCAGAGGAGCAGTCGGAACCTTCGAAGATTTAGAAATGACCGAATTTGTACTTGACAAAATGAAAAAAACAGTCAATAATAAAGCATTCATAGATAGTATGGGAATGTCGGATTCCGTAAAATAACTATCTTAAGTAAAAAAACAAAGCATCTGTATAGAAATCAGATGGAAGGAGACTATATGAAAAAAGGATTGCATCCTAATTATGAACTTTGCGAAGTTCGTTGTGCTTGTGGCAATGTGATTAAAACAAAGACCACAAAGAAGAACATGGAAGTTGAAATTTGTTCAGCTTGCCACCCATTCTTCACAGGTACACAGAAGTTTGTTGACACTCAAGGTCGTATTGAGAAGTTCAAGAAACGCTATAACATGGAGTAAGAAACGTGAACATTCCAAACAAGCTTACACTTTCGCGTCTTATACTTACGCCTGTTGCTTTCGCTCTATTTTTGCTCTCTAGTTATGATAGGGCGGTGAGTTTTGACTTTTCGCCTCTGAAGGTTATACTCTCAAGTCTCTTGTTGCTTCTTATGATTTACATGGAAGTTTCAGATGTGGCGGATGGTAAAATTGCGAGGAAACACAAGCTTGTTACAGATCTTGGTAAGGTGTTTGATCCATTTTCGGATATGTTTATGCACCTTACCTTGTTCTTTGCCTTTGTTCTCAAAGGCGATATGCCGTTTATTGCATTCATTTTGATGCTTTGGAGGGAGTTGCTAATGCTTTTGATGCGTATGCTTCTCTCGTCAAAGAGTGTGTCTTTCCCCGCGAATATTTTTGGTAAAGGAAAGACGGTATTCTTTTCTATAACGACATTCTTTATACTGATCTACAATCTCGTGTTGAACATTGTAGGCTACAGCGATGCTTGTCGCACTGTTGATACGGTTGTAGTTGTCCTTTGCTATATCTCGGCCTTCCTATCGGTAATGTCGTTTATTATTTATATGGTCAATATTCGCAAATCTAAAGTGCTTGATTCGATGACACGATAATCCCTAGGATATCCTAGCGATTATCATATGGAGAAAAATTTTGAAAATTTTCAACAAGGTTTAGCAAAAGTAGGGACATAATTTGCATTTTTATATACATTTCTATGTATGGATAAAATTAGAGAAAAAAAACTGGCTTTATCGTTCTTGAACAACTTGTCGGCTGAAGACATAAAGCGAATTGGCGAAACAGACATTTCTTGGGAAAGTCTTGAGATTTTTCTTGGGCGAGATCGAATGGAACTTTTCGAAAACGAACTTACTTGGGCTGAAGACGATTCTCTTGGTAATCACGGATATGTGTTTATTGACGAAGATGAATACCCAACTTCCCTAAAGCAATATGCCGATGCTCCGTATCGCCTTTCCTATTTAGGTTCCAGCCCCAGAGGTTGCGATGGCGAATACAATTTAGCTAAGAGTATTACAATTGTTGGCACACGAACTGCCACATCTGAAGGCATCAAAAGTGCTTTTACCTTTGCTCGCGATAGTGCTAGTGCAAGCCTTGTTGTATATTCAGGCTATGCCGATGGAATAGATAAGGCTGCACATTATGGAACAGTTGCAGAGTTAGGAACGACTTTTGCGATTCTTGCATCAGGCTTAAATACAGAATACTCACATCGCCGACCAAAACTAGAAGAGCAAATTATCGAAAACGGTGGCGGTCTACTCAGCCCGTTTTCTGCTGATACAGAACCATTTAAAAGCAATTTTTACTATAGGAATAAACTACTTGCTCTGATAAGCGATGCCACCGTTGTCGTAGAAGCACCACTTCACAGCGGTTCACTTATTACCGCCCATGCTGCTGCAGAAGGTGGCAAGAGTGTTTTTGTTCTCACCTCTGGTGTTAAAAACATACGAACAGGTGAAGGCTGTCGATTGCTAAAAACCGAAGGGGCAATTGAAATTGATTCATATAGTATGCTCTCCGACAAATACCTAGAGTTCCCCAAAGGCACAATAGCAATCCCTATTAAGAAAGATAAGGTTGCCGAAATGAAAGCCTCTGGCGACACCAAACGGATAGTTGGATATAACGGCTCCTACTATGCTATTGTAAATTAACTCTTCTCCCAAGATAACCGCTAGGATCTCGGGCAGGGAGGTCGCCTTTACCCAAGCTATCTTCTGTAATTTTTGCAATAGCACAAGTGCAAAAACAAGATATCTCGATAGATGCAACAACCTAGCCCCCGACGTACTTGTCAGCTCCTAAAAGAAAGATATCTCGATAGATGTACAACCCAGCACTCGACGGAGATCGGGATGAGATTTGGAAAGTTGAAGCCACAAGGCTAGCGCACGGGTGTACTTTTTGTACATTCAAGCGCCTTGTGGCTGACTTTTCAAATATCGCCCGAGATCCTAGAGAGTATCGTGAAAATAGAAGAAGATTACATTGACAAGCGACCAAGTTTTCGTCTATAATACATAGGAGAAGGAGAAGCGATAGAATGGTGAATAAAGAACTGCTGATAAGCCCATACAACGAAGAAGCCGAAGGCGCTGTATTAGGCTCTGCTTTATATTATCAAGATTCTCGCGACGAAATGCTTACCTCGCTTGAGGCAAACGACTTCTATGTTGAGAAGAACAAGGTTCTTTATGACATTATAAAGCAGTACACTGAACAAAAAGGTGTGAATGCCGACATCGATGCTGTCTCCTTTGAAAGTTTTGCTCGTAGTCTTGGGGCTCTTGATAAGTGCGGTGGAATGAAAACCGTTGCCGCTTATATAAACAACAGTCCAATCCCAGAGAATATTCCTAATTACATAAGCATAATAAAAGACTTGTCAATTCGAAGAAGCACTATAAAATTGTCTTCGAATATGGGTGAAAAAGCAGCCGATGAAACTCGCGATATTGGCGAAACTATAGACACCGCAACATCGGAGTTGAATGAATTGTCCATATATGGCTCGCCGAAGTCTGATTTTGTGAGAGTATCTGAAATCATTTCTGGAATACACGATGATATCTTGGATTTGAGCATTGCGGGTGTACAAAGCGGTATTATGACTGGCTTTGATGAGTTGGACAAAAAAACTGGTGGTTTTAAGCCAGGGCAATATATTGTTGTTGCGGCTCGTCCTTCTTGCGGTAAAACTGCATTTGCACTTTCTTGTATGTCGTATATGCTTGACAATCAAGTTGAGACTTTGTACAGCGATAAGCGAAAAGATGAGAATGGCAAATTTCTTAAAAACACACATCCGACGAAAGTTGCATTTTTCTCACTTGAAATGCCGAAAGAAGATATTGTAAAGCGCTTGTTCTCTATGCGCTCCTTGGTTCCATATAAACTAATTGCTGATAACAAGCTCTCAGATCCTAATGGTGTGGAAGAAACAAAACTTTTTAATGCATTAGATCGACTTATAGGTGTTTCGAGCAATTTGTTTATTTCCGATCCAAACACTATTTCAATGTCAGATTTAAAGCGTCTGGCAAGGAAGATCAAGCGAAACGAAGATATAGATATTATCTTCATAGACTACCTTTCAAGAATTAACAAGCGTGGTATGAATCAGCGAATGGAAGATTGGGAGGTGTGGAGCGAATTCTCTAGAGAACTTAAAGACTTGGCTCGTGAGTTAAATATTCCAATTGTGTGTCTTGCACAGCTCAATCGTGAAGCAGAAGGCTCAAGCCCAACCCTAGCTAACATCAGAGGTACAGGTGCTCTTGAACAAGATGCCGACATTGTTATAATGTTGCACGATCCTGACCGTACGAAGGAGGGGATAAACGGCGATCAAATGCCAGGTTATAATCTCTATGTAAGCGATGGCGATGTGCAAGGGCAGATTACAAAGAAGAACACAATTTCCGTGATTCTAGCAAAGCAGCGAAACGGTGAAACTGGCTCATCAGAAATTGTGCTTGCAAGCGATTATGTTAGATTTGTAAATCAGGAGCAGATAGTACAGTGAATGTAGTTTATGCGGTTCTCTCTTCAGGCTCAATTGGCAACTCGTATGTGTTTACAGATGGGGCGACGACTATAATGGTTGATGCAGGACTTTCTCTCAGACAAACTACTCTTCGTCTTGCAAATATCGGTTTGACCCCAGAAAACATAGATGCACTTTTTCTTACTCATCTGCACCCAGATCATGCAAAATCGGCTAATAAATTAGCACATGCCTATAATTTTCCTTTATATGTAAATGAATATTCGCTTTATAACGATCCTGCTGCTATAAAAAAGTATGAAATGATTGATGAGTATATATATCCGCTTGATCCAGGCGAGGAAATTAAAATTGGCAGTTTTCTTATTGTAGCATTTAATCTTTACCACGATGCACCTGGAACTGTTGGTTATAAAATTACACACATTCCTTCAGAAAAGGTGTTTACTATAATTACAGACACAGGTAAGGTTGATGAAATTTCTCAAAATGCTGCAAGCGATGCGGATGTGCTTTTTCTTGAGGCTAATTATTGTCCATTTATGCTTGCAAAAGGTCCATATCCTAAATTTTTAAAAGACAGAATACGATCGGATCATGGACACTTGTCAAACGACGATGCATTTGATGTTCTCAATAATTGCACAGACAAGGTCTCTAGAATCGTATGTTTTATACACAGAAGCGAGAACAATAACTGCTTTGATGCGATAGATGTGGGGCTTGATATAGTCGAAAGTTCTAAATATAGTTCCGCATATATTCTAGACAGAGGCGAGTTCTTTGCAAATTATATTAGTTATTAAGCATTTTACCATTTCCGCCTGATTTCAAACGAACGATGAATCGGATATTTTCGATCTTTAAAATCAATGTCTATTGTCTCATTTGTAGTTTCTTTTACTAAGAACGAACTTTCAATAACAGGCGACATTGTGAATTTTCTAAAGTTTGTTGAGAAAAGTAGCAAGCCGTTTTTGTCGGTGTGGTTCATAATCATCTTTATCATAAACTCGTGATCTTTCTGTATATCAAACGATGAGCGAGAGTGGCTGTTTGAAAATGTAGGTGGATCGCAGAAAATCAGGTCGAACTTAGTGTTTCGGTCTAGGTTTTTCAAAAACTCCATCGCATCTTCTTTGTAGTATAAATGGTTCATTGTTGTGAAGCCGTTGAGGCGCATATTATCTTTTGACCAATCGAGATACACATTAGACGAGTCTACAGAATAGGTTGAAAGCGCTCCGCCCTTAGCCGCATACACTGAAGCTGTGCTTGTGTACGAGAATAGGTTTAAGAAGCGTTTCCCTTTTGAAAGGCGTTCAATTTTTTCTCTGATTGGACGACTGTCTAGGAATATACCGTTGTCGATGTAGTTTTCAAAATTCACGAGAAATACCAATCCGTTTTCGCGAATTATGAGTTTTTCCGCCTTGTTGTTTATTTTGTTATACTGGCTCTTGCCGAGCATTTTTGTGCGGCTCTTAATAAAGATGTTTTCTTCATCGAAGCCGAGGCGTTCTAGAATAACCTTGAGTTCTTCCATCTTGTCGGTGGTTCTTGTGTTGTTGTCTTCTTTTTTCTGATCTTTTTTCTGCTCGTCGTCTTGTTTGTTTTGTAATAGATATTCGTTGATTACCGCATAGCGACCGCCAAAAATGTCCACACTTGCATTGAAAGGTACAATTCCACCATCATAAAGGCGAAATGAAGTCACATTCTTTTCTGAAAAATAGTTTTGGTATTCTGGAAGTCGTTTTTGAAGTTCGTTGAATAGTGCAAGCGAGCCACCGTAGAGTGGGCTACTTAAGCGTTTTTGCTTAGCCTCTTCCTTTCGCTTTATTGCATTTTGTCTTTCTTCTTCTGAAATAAATCTTGTATTTACGATCGTGCATTTAACCGCACCGTTGGAGAAAGGAAAACTCCTTTTGTTTTCGTATGGAATAATATCAGCGAGTTTTTCATCGCCTGTGATGAGTGTGAGAGAGCCAGCATCGATGATCCTTTCTAGATTGTTTGCAAACTTAAAGTAGAGTGGAGCAAGGTTGTTGTTTTCTTCTCGTCTGCCATATGGCGGATCGGTTACGATTACTGCATTTTCTCTGATGTCATCCTTTGTGAGAGTTGTAGCATCTTTTACTTCGAATGAAACAAACTCGCTAATGCCTGCTTTTTCTGCATTTAGACAAGCAACTCTGATCGCGTCTTCGTCGATGTCGTAGCCTTTAAAAATGATATTGCTATTTTTTGTCAATTTCGATCTTAACTCATTCTTGCCGTTTTCGTCTTCGACTCTTGCCTTTTCAAGAAGGGAGTTCCATTCGTTTTCGTTGAAATCTGGAAGTTTCTTAAATGCGAACCTTTCAGTATCGATAAGACCAGGAACACTTCTAGAAGCATGAAGGGCAGCTTCAATAATTATAGTTCCACTTCCGCAAAAAGGGTCGATGACACTTAAAAGCCTATCTTTTTCAAGCAAGGTTAAAAATGGGGAGAACGACAAAAGTGCCGAAGCTGTGCTTTCCTGTAAATGAACAGGCGTAAAATCTGCTCTGTAATGTCGTTTTGAAAGCGAGCGGGATGAAAAGTCAACATAAAGGGTTGTGTATTTGCCATCGATGAAAAGATGAAATACTACATCTGGGTTATCTTTGTCGATGTTTGAACGATCGCCGAAAACTTCTCTCTCTCTGTCGCAGATTGCATCTTTTACTTTAAGAGAAACGGCGGCCGCATTGTTGCACCAAGAGGCATTTTGAACGGTATTTGTGATTAAAAAGGTTTTTTCTGCAGATGAAAGGTACTTTTCCCATTCAATTCCTCTTGCAAAGTCGTACAAACTATTACTGCTGTTTACACTCGTCGTGCTTTTTAATTCGAGAAGTAAGCGAGTAGAAAAGAACGAATGGAGACAAAAATTCTCGCCGTCTTGAAAAGAGCCATCAAAAGCAACTCCACCTTTCTGGAGTTTTATATTCTTAAAACCAAGAGCGATGCATTCTTTTTCAACTTCAGTACTACATCGCTCTGATGCAACTGCAAAAAATCTCATACTAATATCGTATGAGAAATTTGCATTATTGTAAAGGTCAAAAACCGAAATTATAAAAGTTCTTTCTCTAATGTCTCAATGAGTGTTTTAAATAGTTCTACAACATTTAAGAAAGTCGCCTTATCCCTCAAGTCGGCTCCAGCCTTTTTAAGAGAATCAAGTGGGAAATGTGAACCGCCAGATTTCAAGAACGAGAGGTAATCGTCTCTCTCTTTTTCTCTGCCTTCAAGCACTTTTTTAGAAAGAGCTGCCGCTGCACTTATGCCAGTTGCATATTTCCACACATAGAACGGGCGATAGAAATGAGGAATGCGCAAGGCCTCAAGCGAGCCAGTTTCGTCTATGCTCACTCCTGGCAAATATTCCGAAAGCAATTCTTTATAAATGCTCAAAAACACATCGAGAGCAAGAGGCTGTCCTTCAGTTGCCAGAGTGTGAACACGATATTCAAATTCGGAGAACATCGTTTGCCGGAAGAAAGTTGCAACAATATCATCTGCCTGTTTTGTCAATAAAAACAAGGTTTCTTCTTTAGAATTAGAGTGATTTAACAAGTAGTGAAACAGCATCATTTCGTTAAAAGTACTTGCAACTTCAGCCTCAAATATGGTATAATTATAAGAGGAGTATGGATTGTTCTTTGCAGAGTAGAAACTATGCATAGAGTGTCCGCCCTCGTGTGCTATCGTAAACACATCGCGAAGCACATCGCTTTTATAACTCATCATAATGTAGGGTAGTGTTTTGTAGCCACCGTTTGAGTATGCACCAGATGCCTTACCCTTATTTTCGTAGCGATCAACCCAACGATCAGTCGTAAGTCCTTTTTGTAGAATGCTTGTATATTCTTTGCCAAGCGGAGCAAGGGATGCTATTACATAATCTACTGCTTTTTCATAAGGAGTGTCGCTTTTGTAATTCTTCACAAGCGGAGCATACACATCATAGTGGTGCAATTCTGTCAAGTTCAACACTTTTCGCTTGAGTTCGTAGAATCGTTTGAGATAAGGAAAGCCTTCGTGAGCCGCATCGATGAGATTTAAGAACACTTCCTTTTTGATGTTGTCGGTGAACAAGGCTCGCTCTAAAGTGGATTTATAGCCACGAGCACGGCTTGTGAATAAGCTCTGCTTTATCGCACCCTCGTAGATTTTTGAGAGCGAGTGCTTGTTTTCATCAAACTTTTTGTAATAGGCATAATATGATCGTTTTCTAATATCTTCGTTTTCGTTTTGCAAGAATGATGAGTATGAAGCATGAGTTAAAGGTATGCCGTCAATCTCGCCAAAATTAAAATCGATGTCTGTCATATCGTCAAAGATTCTTGAGAATGAGGCTCCGACTTCTCCTTGTAGCGACAAAAGCCTCTCTTCTTTTTCGGAGAGTATATGTTCTTTTTCTCTGATTAGTTTCTTTAGCATAATTTTGTAATCTTTAAAGGCTTTGTCTTTGATAAAAGAGAGAAGTGTGTCTTTTTCAAGTGCGATAATTTCAGGAGTTACATAGGCGGTTTCTTCTGAAATCTTTGTCTCTAGAATCATATATTCACTCATTCGTTTTACATTTTCTGCATTTGCACCGTCTTCTGAAGTTTTCATATAGGCATACGAGCCGAGCTTTTCAAGTGCTATCCCAAGTTCATCGCTTGTTTTTAAAACGGAGAGTAATATATCTTTGTCGGAGAGTTTACCTTTTTCTCTCGCAATTTTATGTGAAAGTGCTAAGGCCTTTTTTTTCGCCTTTTTAAATTCATCTTCGTTTTTAAAAATTGCCTCTAAATTCCAGGTATCGTTTATGTTCTGTTCATTTCTTTCCATAATAAAATAATATAAATTTCTCGCCTTTAGGTCAAACTTATTCGTCATTTTGCATAGTTAGTAAGTATGAACATAATGTATAGAATCAAAAAATTCAGTTTAATTCTAATGCTTTTAATGCCATCTCCATTTTTGTTTGCGAGAGTGTCACTAGGAGTGTCTGCTGATTTGTCTTCTGCATGGGTGAGACCTGTTAGTATCGAAGCGGATGTTAGGGCAGAGTTTAGCCACAATCTTCGCCTCCGTGTTGGAGTTCAATACGATAGGGGCAATATAAAAGATTTGGTCACCTTATCACCAAGCTTGGATTATAGTCCATTTGGGAAGGATGTAGGCTTGTTTCTAGGAATTGCCCCAGTTGATGTGGCTTTTCTTATAAACAGCAATAAACCGCGAGTTCTTATAATGAACAACATCTCGCTCGGCATAAAACAGAGTTTCTTAAATAACATCGTGTTTGTTGAACTTCGCCTAAGTGTAAGAGATCCAACCACCTTGTGCAAAAACAACCTTGCTGAAATTCAGAGATATGTTACTTCGTATTCTCGGTTCAAGTTTAGGTTCTCCGTAGGCTTTAACTTTGATATAGTAAAAGACGATAACAATACCAGTGTCACAAAAAAGACAACGACAACGATAGTAGAGACAAGCGGTGGAAGTAAAACCACAAAAACTACAGAGACTAAATCGGCTCCGAAAAAGAGTACAACGAGTACGAAGAAAAAGGCTTCTACGAGTAGCAAAAATACTGACTCATAAAAGATCAAGTGTAGCCTGAAATTTTATGAGTCTCATTTAATTACGAGTTTACACGCTCGAGGTATTCTTTAGTCTCGGTGTTCACTCTAACTTTTTCGCCCTTCTTGATGAAGATTGGCACTTTAATCTGAAGGCCACAGTCAGTTACAGCATTTTTGGTTGTGCCTTGAACGGTGTCACCTTTAACGGCATCTTCACATTCTGCAATTGTGTATACCATTTTTGTTGGTAGCATAATTGCAAGAATTTGATCGTTCCATACACTGCATCTGTAGGTGTCGCCTTCCTTCATTAGGTATTGGTAGTCTGGGAACATAGAAACTGGAACTTCAGTCTGCTCGTAGGTGAGATTAGACATAAGTACATAGTTCTCGTTGTCTTTGTACATATACTGATAGTCTACATCTTCAACTTCTATGTCTTCAGCATTGTCCTGGCTCTTCATAGTTTCGGAGAGTACCTGACCTGTTGCTGGACTCTTTAACTTTAGGCGTACGAATGCACTGCCCTTACCAGGGTTTACAAATTCTCTTTCTATACATACAAAGGGCTGACCCTTAATAAGAAGGGCAGTTCCTTTTTCAATCTGACCTGCTTTAATCATAATTATTTCCTTTACAAAGAATATCCAAAAGGTATTATATCCTTTATTTCAGTTTTTTTCAATAGGCACATCAAAAATCTGTCAAAGCCGAGGGCAACTCCGCTTGATGGAGGTAAGACGGCTTTGATAAATTCGCTTGATGATTGAAAATCTTTGTCTCTTTTTTTGATGAGCGAGTCTTCCTTTTTAAAGTATTCTTCTACTTTTTTAGGATCTGTTTCTTCCTTGTAGCAATTTGCAAGTTCTATCCCATTAAAATACAACTCCCATCGCCGTTTGTATTTGCCGTTTGTGGAATTTTCTGCAAGGCAATCGATAAAGCTAGGGTAGTCGTATATTGCTACAACTTCGTTCTTGTCGTTTAAGTTCGGCTCAATAAGGGAAACAAATAGGCGATTGAAGGTGTCTGCAATGCTTTCGGTTTTGTCGTAAACGGTAATTCCTGTTTTTTCAACCGCATTTTGCATATCTTCTTTAGAAGATATGGTGTCTAAATCCACATCGGTTAATTCCTTTACAAGGTCTCGCATCGAGACTTTGCGAAATGGCTTTTTAAATTCAGAAATATCGTAAAACTCAGCCATATGTGAAAATAGTTTTTCGGTGAGAGATAGCGAATAATGTTCATCTTCACTAACCTTGTAGTATTCAAGCATAGTGAATTCGCTTGAGTGAATGCTACTTGTTTGCTCATTATTTCTAAAGCAATGGGAAAACTGATACACAGATATTGCATTTTTTGCAATAAACATCTTCATATAGAGCTCAGGGGAGGGAAGGAGATAGAACTTCTCGTTTTTTATGTTCTCGCCGTGTCTCTCTGTTTCAAAAAGAGCGATTGTGTTTTCTGGAATTGCAGTTCTTGAGAAAATCGGAGTGTCTATTTCTGTGTATCCGTTTTTCTCAAGAAATGTCATAATCTCTCTTTTTACGAAACTGCGGTGCTTTTGTACTTCTACATCGTTCATTAGAGTATTGTTTCCATAACTGTTTTTTGAGTTGTCATACCGAGGCTCTTATAAAACCTTTTAGCATTATCGTTGCCTTCCCAAACATTTAGTGTGAGATTGTAGCAGTCTTGCTCTTTGGCATAGTCTTTCACAAATTCGTATAGTTTATGTGCGATTCCTTTGCCTCTTTCCTTTTCATCGGTGCATAAATCATCTATGTAAAGGCTTTTGTATGCATTAAGAGAATGCACTTTTGTAAAATCCTCGAGTATGCAAAAAGCATAGCCTTTGATGCCGTTGTCATCGTATACGAAAACAGGGCGGTTCTTATCTTTAAGCACCTTTAAGAGTTCCTTTTCTGTGTATTTTGTTTCGCCCTGTTTAAACAAGTCAGGGCGAATTGTTGAGTGTACACGGTGAACCTGCAAAAGCAAGTTCATAATTCCGTCAATATCGTTTTCTGTTGCTTTTCGAATCATAAAGTATCTCGTCTTTTTCCTTTAGCATACTTATATTGACAAAAAATGTCAATTTAAATTTTACATCTTGACTTGTTTTTTTTTTTTGTGGTATTTTTTAGTAAACATATGAAGGAGCATAATATGTCTGATATTGAAGAAAAATATAACAACTGTCCAAAGCATATACAAGAAGTGGTTGATTTGCTTTTAGAGTGGTATGCAGATAATGATGATAATGAGAATGATGAAGACTTCGAAGAAGATGTATGTTCTTGTGATATTGTTGGAGAAAAATTTCTAATCAATTCTCCAGATACTGATGCTACTGACACCCGTGTTTTATCTTATACTTTTAATGGGAAAAATTATTCATTTGATTGCAATAGAAAAAAGAATTGGCCTACATTTATAGAGGAAATAGGAAATATTCTAACTCGTAAAGATGCTGATAAAATGAATGAATTGGCAGCAAAGAAGTGGACTTTCCTTACTTATGGTAAGCGACCTGCTATAACGAATTATCTTACTAAAGAACAAAAGGAGACAAAAAGTAAAAAGCATTATCGCCAACTTGGTAAATTAAATGCATATGTTTGCACAAATTATGATAACAATGGTAAAGTGCAACTTCTTTATGCCTTAATCAAAGAATTTGGCTATAACGAGGATGCCTTAACAATCGAAGTTGAAAAACTTGAAAATGGCGATTCACATAACGAATAACTATTTTTTAGTTCATTTGCAATTTCCTTTATATTGTGATATAATATTATCGTTGTTTTTAAAAGGAGATTGGATGGAATACACATACAAAACTAAAGGTGTTTGCTCAAAGGAAATCACATTTGACTTGAACGGCGATACTGTGTCTAATGTTCGCTTTGTAGGCGGATGCAACGGCAATTTGAAGGCAGTATCAAAATTAGTTGATGGGTTGACCGTCGGTGAAATAGAGTCGAAGTTAAAGGGCAATCTCTGTGGTCAAAAAGGCACATCCTGTGCCGATCAACTCGCTATAGCGGTGATGGAAGCGTATAATAGTGGTAAATAACGAATCCACAAGATTTGAATTCACTCAAAGGGAATTATCTGCCACTAACGATGAACTTTTGCAAAGGTTTCAGCATTTTTTTATAACAGAAGGCAAGAAAACTGCAACATATAAGTTTGCCTTGTTAAAATCGATCTTGGATAATCTTGTTAATGTTGATATTAAAGTTAATAAAGAGAATCGAGTAGTGATTTCATTTGAAGCCTTAGCCTCAAAATTTGCAGAGAGTTATTGGAATATCGTTGCTATTCATCATTTAAAGCAAGGCAATATGGCTAATGGTAAAACTGTTGCTATAGAACAAGGTATTTATAAAATTATTTCAGAATTAAATGTGGAAAGTGATATTCCGCGGTTTGAAAATTTGAATATCATTTATAAAAAGAAACTAGAGGCTTATACAAAAAATAATTGCTTTAAATATGTCCTTGGTGCATTGTGTGGCGATTTTGAAGGGCTATTATATGAATTCGATAAACCTAAAAAATATTTTGCATTGAGTTTACGGGCTTATAAATTTCTTTGGAATCATAAAACTTTTATAGAAGAATGCAATTATTATTGCTGGGCGAAATATTTGGAGAATTGCAATCCTAGTGAAAACACGGAGTCTATTTTGACTAAATTAGAGACAAGTGTACCAGAGCGAACTTCGCTAGGCATATATAAAAGGCTGTTTGCTTACTATAATTATAACATTTGCTTTTATTGTGGCAAGCTACTTAAAAGAGACGAAGAGAGTTATGATGTGGATCATTTTATACCTTGGTCGTTTATAAAAGAGGATAAACTTTGGAATTTAGTGCCGAGTTGTAAAACTTGTAATCAAAAAATAAAAAGAGCTTTTTTAGCACCATATGATAAGCTTGAAGTAATAGTTAATCGCAATGATCATTTAATTACAGCTATAGACAGAGATCTTGATTTGAATGCTCAGAATCGAGGCTTAATAATAAAAGCCAAGAATGATTTTTATTCATATAGAGATGGATTGCTTAAAGATTTATATGGTTATGCCCAAAAGTGTGGGTATCAGAGTTTTGATAAGAAGTTGTAGGATTTACCTATAAGAGCATTGATATTGTAAAACAATTTTAGTATACTATAACTATGTCTTTAGTAGCTTGTACTGATAAAAAACGAAAACATAGAGTTAGTGCCTCACCTTGGCTTCCAACTATAATTACACATATCATTGCTATTTTAATGTGGATTGTCTGTTTTGTATCAGATTCTGTTGTATGGCTTCCTCTAATTTTTACTGTGATTTATTATATTTTCTATTGCTTTTGTATTGCAAAAATGAAGCCTTTGGCAAAAATTAGCAATTGGATTGTAGTACCATCAATTCTGTTAATGATACTAGGTGATTTGGCTTTATATATTTATTGTTTTTACATGTATGCGAATCCTAACAGTGTTATAGGCGGTCAGCAAGCAATTATAGCACTTGTTGCGATAGGCATATATATTCTTCTTCCGATCAGCATTGTTTTAAGAATAATAGTTTTTACAAAAGCCTTGAAGAAAAGTTGATTATGTATTTTCACTTTATGCAATTTGTAAAGTCGATGTTGCAATTTGCATAAAGCTACATTATCACTTCTCCAGTTTCTTTAGTAGCCCCTTGTATCGCAAATACATAAACGATGCGGTTGCCATAATAGAGTTATCGCACTCCTTTTCGTCAGCGATGTAGTTCTCTAAGACATCGTCTAATTTCATATGTACGATCTCTATCTCTTCGTTTTCATCAAGGTGTTGCCCATCAACGGTTTTTACATCTTCGAATAGGAATACAGTGCTTCTGTTTGTCATAAAGGCGGAATTTGGGCTAACAGAGCCAAGGCGAATAGGTGGTTTCTCGCTTTTTGCACCAGTTTCCTCTAATAATTCGCGGCATGCTGCAATTTCTGCCTTTTCGCCTTTTTCAACACAGCCACAAGGAAATTCCAAGGTGATGGAATCGCTACCGTGGCGATATTGCCTCACCATAATAACATAGGTCTCGCCGTCCTTCTTGTAGAGTGGAATCGCAACCACCCAATCTGGGGCATCAACTGATGCAAAAGTCCCAGCTCGTCCTGATAGAAGCGACTTCTTTTGTTGCTTGTACACAGAGAATATTTTAGTTTCTGCAAGTTTTTCTCGTTTACCTATGGTTTCCCAATTCGCTATTTTCATAAATGACCTCGAATTATATTATAACACAGAATTGAAACTTGGGCAAATTTATGTTTTTCTGCATAAAGCCCTTGAGTATCTGCATAAAAAATCGTATAATTTATGCAGATACTGGAGTTATATGCATAGATTTGATTATATGATGCGATAAAGAATTGACATTTTAGGAGACCCATATGCGTCGCAATGATAGGGAAATTACCGATAAAACTCTCATTGATCAAATGATCTTAAGTGAAAAAGTTGTTCGCCTTGGAATAATGGACAACGACAAGGTTTATGTTGTACCAATGAATTTTGGCTATGACGGAAAAACTTTTTACTTCCATTCTGCACTTGTTGGACGAAAAATTGACTTGCTTAAGAAAACACATTATGCAACTTTTGAATTAGATAGGGTAGGAGAGTTAGTACCTGGTGCTGTCGCTTGCGGTTATTCTGTGAATTTCGAAAGTGTGATTGGCGAGGGCAGAGTTGAATTTATCGAGGATGCTGATGAGAAACGAACCGCCTTAAATCTTTTGATGAAGCATTACACGGATAAAGGCGATTGGGATATTCCACAACAAGCACTTTCCTCTGTCTGCTGTTTCAAACTAATCGTAGAAAACATTTCTATGAAAAAGAGGTGAGAGTGATTTTGAGGGGCGGAGTATTACTCGTCTCCACCCCATCCGTTTTACTTCGTTGCTGCCTTTATTATTGCTGAAATTGCCACGGCTATAAGTGAAAATAGCAAGGCAAAGGCAAATATGCAGGTGAGCAAGGCTCCGATCATTATTGTGTAATCGGTGATTGAACTCAAAGTTCTTGCATCAAACTTCCACAATGCAAGATCGGTTAAAAACCAGATTAGAAGTAGAGTGATTGCTCCACTTGTTGCTCCTTTTATATCTGCATTGCTGAGTGTCATATGCAAACTTAAGATTAGCACAACAGCGAAAATCAGCCACCAAATAGGTTCATTTGCGAATGAAAAGAATGAGACGACCATACTAGAAAAGACTCTCCAGATTTCGTTAAAACTGAATCCCTCAATGCTCGTTAATAGCGATATTGCATTGTTCGTAAAGTCTGGAAGTAAATAGTAAGTAAGTAAAAATATCCCTGTCGACATCACAAGAAGTGGGCCAATACCTATAAAAAAGTTGCCAATCTGCTGATAGATGTTGTTCCTATTATAAGTATGATGCACTTGTGCCCAGAGCATACTATTGGGGTCGTCTGTTAGACAGAATGGGTTAAAATAGGTGATTCTATGCCCAAATAGAATACAAAATAGTGCATGGGATGCTTCGTGAATCGGAGCACCAATCAGTGCCGTTGCATAAAATACAGGTGTGCCGAATTTTCTTAGGTTGTGATAAAAGCCAGTGTGACAAAGCCCAATCAAATAGCCAAACACCACAATAATGCCTATAGTTGAGGCAACCTGTGTAAGGTAAATCCTTAAAAGAGTTGTAAAATCCATATCTTCCTTCCATGTTTTTGAACATATTATACAAAATTTGTTCAGTTTTTTAAAGGAAAACCCGAAATTTTCTTGACTTTTATGCTTTTCTTTAGTATTTTAGACTTATGAAAAAACTTATTTTAATTACAACAATTATCTTTTTAAGTATAATGTCTGTTTTTGCTATAGGTCCTGGCAAAAATCGCACAGTAACGCAAAAGACGGTTTCGTCAAATGAAACAATTACATTATATGCTTCAATTCCACAAAGTGATAAAGATGCAATGATCGGCTTTATGACTTTCGTGATGACTGCAGAAGATGCTGAAGATTGGGATGATGACGGTCCATTTGTGATGATTTCAGGAAAACTTCGCGAGAGAAGTATGAACGGCATCGATGTGTTCGAAATTCAGAGAAATGCTACATTTGTTTGTATGAACGACCGAAGCGAAGTGTTTGCAGAAAATGCAAGCGGTACCTTTACATACGAAGACGACTACGGTCTTTTCTCTGCAAATATGACTGCAAGGTTCCCATCTCTTGATGACAAAATGCACAACTTTGTTTGGCAAACCAATGCTTCTATGCAGAAGAATAGATATAGTATGCCTCTCTACAATGGAGCAAAAGTTGTAGTCGATGGTAAGACCTATAATCTTGATGAAAATGGGGTTGCATCGCTTTATAAAGATGCTTATGCACTCGTTGCAGAGTATATGCGATATGCATTTATGTAAAAAACTTTGTAAAACCTATTGAAAAAAAAACAAAAGTGTGGTATAATACACTCTGTGAAAATTATACTAACAATGCTCAATAGCTGTTGTTAAGGAGGAAATGCCCGTGCCTTGTGGAAGAAAACGAAAAAAGCATAAGATCGCGACTCATAAACGAAAGAAGAAGCTACGCTTAAATCGACATAAGCATAAGAAATAGCAATAAAAGGGGGAATTGATCAAATGGAGCTTATAAAATATTTAAAGTCTTCGCTTAGTTCAGTTGTCCCCTTTTTTGCGGTTTTACTTCTATCTTACTTTCTGTTATTGCCACCATCGCTCAGTGAGGTGGTATCTTTGTTTGTATCTACACTCATTATGATTGTAGGTATGACTATGTTTTTTCCTGGTCTCAATGCCGCTATAGAAGATGGATTGCCACTTTTAACTGACAACTTGATTGAGAAGCATTCGAAAGCATTCTTGTTTATCTTTATGTTCTTGCTATGCTTTGTTGCAACCCTTGCAGAGCCTAATGTTATGGTGTTTGCGGTGCAGTTTGCTTCAATGGTCAGTGGCTCTAGTGCGACGATGCTTACCGTGATCGTGGCTTTTGCTTGTAGTCTGTTCTTTATACTTTCAGTTTTGCGGTTGTTGTTGCACATTCCAATGAGACTGGTATTTTTGGTATTCTATGTGCTGTTTTTTGCAGTGACGGCTTTTATGGGAGATGCAGAGTTGTCTATAGCCCTGGATAGTGGAGGAGCTGCAACTGGACTTATAACCGTGCCATTTATATCTGTATTTGGACTTACATTTGCATCGCATCTTCAGAGTTCAAAAGGAGAGGATAAGTTCGGCTTTTCTGGCATTTCTTGCCTTGGAGTGTTGTTGTTCGTCGTGTTTTATCTGTTCTTTACTCCGATTTCATCAGGAGATGCGGAAGTTGAAAAAAATGCAAGTTTGTTTTCGTTATATATCCAAAGTTTTTTGAGCATATTCAAAATGATTGTTCCGTTTGCCGTGCTGTATTTGGTAAGCGAGTTGTTTGTACTCAAGCATAAAGGCTATATGCTTCGTTCAAAACTGTTTGGCTTTCTATTTATGGTGCTTGGAGTGATGCTTTTGACAACTTCGGCGACTGTGGTCTATATTCCGTTTGTTGAAAAAATTGCTGAAAGCATTGCGACTAAAGGCAAGGTTCTAACAATTTTACTTGGTGCCTTGTTCGGACTTTTATCTGCATTTCTTGAACCGTCGGTTATGGTGCTTGCGAAGAATATTGAAAGAGAACTCAATGGTAGAGTGTCGCACACACTTATAGTGATAGCGATAGGGATTGCTCTTGCTTTTACAATGGTTTGTTTCCTATTGAGAGTCTACTATCCGTTCAATATCAAACTTTTTTTTATAGTGATTTATGCTGTTATTCTCATTTTGATGTTTTTTACAGATTCGCTCTTTGTGGGCATCGCTTTTGATTCAGGAGCGGCCGGTGCTGGCTTGATGGCTGGAGTGATACTTTTGCCGTATGTGCTAAAGGTTGCATCGCTTTATTCATCGTCGTCGCTTTCAGGCTTTGGCGTGATTGGTGGAGTGGTGGCATTTCCAATTCTCATTACCGAAATTCTTGGTATTGTATATAAATATAAGGTGACAAAAAGAGGGGAAAAATGAAAAAGGACTATATCGCACTTCTATACTCGTTTATAGAAAAGAAATATACAAAGGCTCTCATGAAGGAGTACACCGCTTTAGGTTTTTCTGGCGGAACTATAACCGAAGGCAATGGAGCTGCTACAAGTTTTTTGTGGCGCATGATGGGCTTTGAAGGACCTGAAAGAACGGTGTTGTTGAATCTCATTGATGAAAATATGCTACTCTCTTTTTTAAAAAACAAGAACAATTTTGATAAAAATATTCATTTTCAGAGTGCATTAGTACCACTCAATAAGGGAAAAGTCGCTCTTACACTTCAAAAGGAGAAAATTATGGAAGAGAATCTGTGTGTTGTGCAAGTGATATGCAATAAAGGCTTCGCCCTTGAGGTGATGGAAAAGGCTAGAAGCCTTGGGGCACCAGGCGGAACTATACTCGATGGTAGGGGAACCGCACGCGAGGAAGACGAGGTTTTCTTTGGCAATAAGCTTGTAAAAGAAAAAGAACTCGTGCTTATCATCGCAGAAAAGACTATCGCAGATAAGGTAGTAAAAGGCATTGAAGAGTTGCTCTCATCAAAGGAAGACGGCTCTGGCATAGTGTTTACTCTGCCAGTCTCGTACTTTTCGAAAACGGCGAAATAGGAATTGGCTCAAAACCGTCTATATCTGATATTGACTTTTCGCCGTTTATGTGATATAATATTTTAGTCCCTTTCTCTTTTGTTTGCTTGTAGATAAGAGGGGCGGAGGCATTACGCACTAAATTTGCAAATCAAAAGATAGGGACTTTTTTCACATCAAACAGTTTGCTTTTTCATCAAATGTTTTTTTAAACTACCAGCACCCCATACTATCAGAGCATTTACTCCGAGTACGACTATGCACCAGATTAGTGTCATTACAAGCGATTGCTCGTACACATGTAAGAAGAAATATGGACCGTAGAGTATTTTGCACAAGTTTAGAACAATCGTTACAACTGCATAAATTCCAGTAGGGATTAAAGCTCGGAATATATTCTTTGTAAGAGGATCTCTCTCAAAAAACAAGAAGGATGTTGCAAGGGTGAGCGGTGTAAGTAGGTGAGTGCAAATCGTAGTTCTGCCAAACATTAGGCTCCTATAGCCCTCCCATCCGCCACGTTGCGGTGCAAGTACAAGCACGACTATTAGGAAAGTCTGTAGCAAACAACACACTGCAAAGAATTTTAGTTCTGTGCACCAGCCTGGTACCTTGTAATCAATATTCTTTGTTCTTTTTATTAAGTAGTAAGAATAGATGGCTGCCATTATACCGCCAAATAAGTTGCTGAGTTCAGTGTAATATCTAAAAAGAAATAGCCCCTCTTCGATTATTCCCGATATTGTTGTATAAAGCACAAAGCATACAACAGCAAGGTTTAAAATCAATGCGATTAAGTTTTTCTTTTTACCGTTCTCATTCATAAACAAAAACCGTCCTTAAAAAATATCTAATATTATAATACTTAAATTTTTAATTCTTGACAATATCCCTAATAAATGTATATCATTAAAGTATAATAGGAGAAACTTATGCAGCTTAAAGATGTAAAAAATACAGCATTAGTTAAGTGGGTGGAGAAAATCGCAAAAGAATGCACCCCAACTGATGTATATGTATGTGACGGCTCAAAAGAAGAGTACGATGCAATTATGCAGAAGTCTGTTAAAGACGGTCTTGCAACTCCACTAAACGAAAAGAAAAAGCCAAATTGCTTTTTGTTCCGTTCTGATCCTTCCGATGTTGCTCGTGTAGAAAAGAGAACCTTTATTGCATCAAGCACTCAAGAGGAAGCTGGTCCTACAAACAACTGGATAGATCCAAAAGAACTCAGAAAGACACTTGATGATCTTGCAAAGGGTTGTATGAAAGGTCGCACAATGTATGTGATTCCTTTCTCAATGGGTCCACTTGGTTCACCACTTTCAAAGATCGGTGTTGAAATTACAGACAGTCCATATGTTGTTTGCAATATGCACATTATGACACGTGTTGGTGAAAAAGTGCTTGAACTACTTGGTAAAGATGGGACATTTGTTCCTTGCTTCCACTCTGTAGGAAAACCACTCGCTGACGGAGAAAGTGACAACGGTGTATGGCCTTGTGCTCCAATTGAGCAGAAGTACATTGCACACTTCCCAGAGACAAGAGAGATTTGGTCTTATGGTTCAGGCTACGGTGGAAATGCTCTACTTGGTAAAAAATGCTTAGCTCTTCGCATAGCATCAGTGCTTGCTCGCGACGAAGGCTGGCTTGCAGAGCACATGCTTATTCTTAAGATAACAAGCCCAGAAGGCGAGACAAAGTATATCACAGCAGCTTTCCCATCAGCTTGTGGTAAGACAAACCTTGCTATGCTCATTCCAACAATCAAGGGCTGGAAAGTTGAGACAGTTGGAGACGATATCGCTTGGATGAGATTTGGTTCTGATGGTCGTTTGTATGCAATCAACCCAGAGGCTGGCTTCTTCGGTGTAGCTCCTGGAACTAGTGCAATCAGCAATAAGAATGCACTTCTCTCTGCAGAGAAAAACTCAATCTTTACAAATGTGGCTCTCACAGAAGATAAAGATGTTTGGTGGGAAGGTATCGGCTACGATGCTCCTGGTAAACTCATCGACTGGAAGGGCAACGAGTGGATTCAGGATAAAGGCAACAAGGAACAGGCTCCAGCTAGCCATCCAAATTCACGCTTTACAGCTCCAGCTAGCCAGTGTCCTGCAATTGCTAAGGAGTGGGACGATCCAAAAGGAGTTCCAGTATCTGCAATTCTATTTGGTGGTCGCCGCCCATCAACAATTCCACTTGTACACATGGCTCGTGATTGGAACCACGGTGTATTCCTTGGCTCAATCGTTGGCTCTGAAGTAACAGCAGCTTCTCTTGATGTTAAGGCTGGAACAATTCGCCGCGACCCATTCGCAATGCTTCCATTCTGCGGTTACAATATGGGCGATTATTTCAAGCACTGGATCGAAATCGGCAAGAAGGAAGGGGCTAAGCTTCCTAAGATCTTCTATGTCAACTGGTTCAGAAAGACTAAAGACGGCAAGTGGTTGTGGCCAGGTTATGGCGATAACTCAAGAGTGCTTAAATGGGTATTTGAGTGCTGCGATGGAAAAGCAAAGACTGTTGACACACCAATTGGTATTATGCCAACGCTTGATGCTATTGATCGTCCTGAAGGTGTCAGCGAAGAGGATATGAAAGAGCTTCTCGCTGTAGACAAGGAAGGCTGGCTCAAAGAAGTTAAGGATATTCGCGAAAACCATTATCCAAAATTCGGTAAGCATTTACCAAAAGAATTGGCTAGTTGTCTTGATGAGCTTGAGGCTAAGCTTAACAAATAAGTTTACCTAATAAAAATTAGGTAATTTCTAATAGGGTAAAGTAGGTCAGTGTGGCTTACTTTACTCATTCTTTAAAATAGGGTGGTTCTTAAATGCAGGATTATAAAGGAATTGTGGTTGTAACTGGTGCAGGCTCAGGAATAGGGAAGGCGATCGCCGAGATTTTTGCCATTAACGGCTACTATGTGTATGCCTTGTTTAGAAGTGCAAAAATGGGTAACTCTCGTAAATTAGGTAGTGGGATTATTGAAGAGCGAGTTTGTGATGTCACAGACGAGGAGTCTATTAAAACGGCATTTTCTGGAATTCCTTCTATTGATATTTTAATCAATGTTGCAGGCTTGGGTATTTTTGGAAGTGCAGAAATGACAAGCAACAAGGATGTTCATTTCCAGTTTGAGACCAACTATTTTGGCACACTCAATGTAAATCGCTATGCCTTGCCTATAATGAGAAAACAAGGATATGGTCTTGTTATGATCACAAGCAGCGTGGGTGGAGTGTATCCGTTGCCATTTCAAGGACAATACAGTGCTACAAAAGCCGCACTTGAAGCATATGCGGGCAGTCTTTATAACGAACTTCGTCCTTTTGGTGTGAAAGTGACTGTGATAGAGCCAGGTGATGCCTCAACTCCGTTCACTAAGAAGCGTAAAACTACAGAGACAGATGATTCGCCTTATAAAAAAATGGTGGAGTATTCGCTCTCTAAAGCCGAGGATGATGAAAATAACGGCTATTCTCCAGAGCGAGTTGCAAAAACCTATTACAGAGTTGCTAAAAAGAAACATCCCTCCCTTTCATATGTAGTGGGCTTTAAATACAAGTTTTTGGTATTTCTAAAACGTATATTCTCTAAAAAATTTATGCTGTTTGTTTTGAAAAAAATGTATATGTAAAAGCCATTGACTTTTTTAAAACAATATGGTAAACTATAAGATAGGAGTTGTTATGCGAAATTGTTTTAAAAAAAGTGTTGTGATTGCACTTGTGTTTTCTCTTATCTGCTCGTTTGCATTTGCGAAGGGGGCAAAGGAAAATTCAAGTGTAAATACGGATAAAATCCTATTTACAGACGATTTGAATCGAACTGTAGAGTTAGATAAAACTTTGACTAGAATTGCACCGTCAGGTCATATGGCTACGGTTATTTTGCTTACATTTGATCCGAGTTTGCTCACAGGTCTTTCACGCAAAATCGATTATTCTTATTTTAGTGAAGATATTTCTCGCTTGCCAGTTTACGGAGCACTTTACTCAACAGGCTCGAGTTTAAATAAGGAAGAGGTGCTTTCATCTCATCCGCAAGTTATAATTGATATCGGTGAAATCAAGGGAAGTACAGAAAAGATGACAGAAGATCTCGATAATCTCAGCAATTCGCTTGGTATTCCTACCGTGTTTATTAAAAGCAACTTTGATGATATTGCACATACCTACAGAAAATTAGGTGAACTTTTAGGTAAAGAGGAGCGAGGCAAAGAACTCGCATTGTACGCAGAAGAGTCAATAAAATTTGCAGAGCGAATTAGAAATTCGGTTAAAACACCAAAGACCTATTATTACTCAACTTCAGTTGATGGCCTTCAGAGTTTTGGCAATGGCAATTTGCATATAGAGTTATTTGATAAAATCGGAGCGATGAATATTGTGAGTGGTTCACCTACAGGCAATGTAAATGTTAGCCTTGAAGAAATCTTTAGAGCTGACCCAGATGTTATAATTCTTGAAAATGCCGAGGCTTATAAAACTGTGATGGATAAGGGTAGCAGGTGGAGCAATCTTAGGGCTGTAAAAAACGGAGATGTCTATTTAGTGCCGAATAATATCTACAGCTGGATCGATAGTCCGCCTTCGGTTAATCGACTACTTGGTGTCTATTATCTTGCAGACATCTTCTATCCTGAACTTGTTCAGGTCGATATCAAGGCTGAAGCCAGACGATATTTTTTGCTGTTCTATAATTTTAATCTAAATATATAATTAGCACGATAGTCGCTAGGATCTCGGGCGATATTTGAAAAGTCAAAGCCAGAGCATTCGGCAGTACAAAAAGTACAGCCTTCATTTGCTCTGGCTTTTCAACTTTCCAAATCTCATCCCGATCTCCGTCGCGGGCTAGGAGTGCCAACTGATAACTTTATAATTCTTTCGAGTTAAACTATCATTATGACATATTTTTTTTCAATTTTGCTTGGCAAAATTATATGGAACCTTTAGAAATTAGGTTTTGGGTTATACTTTCGAATAGGAGTACACTGTTAGGCTTAATATTAAATCGTAGTGGAGTGCCGATTTTGAAGTTAAGATTTCCAAATATCACAGATGTTAGGAGGAATTCGCCCATCTTGATTTTTAGGGTTGTCTCGGCTCCAGTTGGGAGAGATGCATACACCTCGCCTGAAAATTCGCCGTCTTCTTTAAGGATTATGTCTTCTGGTCTTATGCCGAAGATATAGTGATTTTCAGCTGGTTTCACTTTGTCATCAAGCTTGGTTTCGTCTAATTTTTGTATGTGGTAGTCAAATGGGACATCCTTGTTTTCCTTGTCAGGTGTGATTTCTCTTTTATACAAATTTGGATTTATTTCAGAGTCAAACTCGCCGTTTTTCGTAAACTTCACTTCGGTTTTGTTAAAGATTCTGTACGAATTTTCACCGATCTTTTCTGCATCGATGAAGTTGATTGAGGGGCTTCCGACAAAATCTGCGGTGAATAAATTGGTAGGATACGAGTATACTTTGAGTGGTTTGTCGTACATTTGCAGTGTGCCGTTGCTCATCAGGCAGATTTTGGTTGCAAGTGTCATAGCTTCCATTTGGTCGTGAGTTACATAGACAAATGTGCTTCCTGTTTCAAGATGTAAGCGCTGAAGTTCGTAGCGCATCTCAAGGCGAAGCTTGGCATCAAGGTTCGAAAGTGGCTCGTCCATAAATAGAACAGAAGGGGACGGAGCGAGAGTTCGTGCGATTGCGACACGTTGTTGTTGTCCGCCTGAAAGTTCTGCAGGATATCTGTCCATAAATGGGAGAATTTTTACCACTTTTGACACACGATCTACAATCTCTCCGATTTCGGCTTTTGATAATTTCGAGTAGACTTTAGTGGTTTTGCCATCCTTTACAACTTCTTTTTCAACTTTCATGTTCTCAAGCCCAAAGGCGATGTTTTTGTACACCGTCATATTTGGCCAGAGTGCATAGTTTTGGAAAAGGAAGCCGACCTTGCGCTTATTAGCAGGGATGTTTATGCCTTCCTTGTCGTCGAAAACTACAGTATCGCCGATTGTGATTCTGCCAGATGTTGGAGTTTCAAGCCCTGCTATCATCCTAAGCATTGTGGTTTTACCACAGCCTGAGGGTCCTAACAAGGTTACAAAAGAGTTGTCTTCTATATCAAGGCTGACATTGTCTACGCCGTAGAAATGCCCCCACTTTTTACATACGTTTTCTATTTTAATATTTGGCATCATTTTCCTCCTATGCCGTTGTCTATGCTTGCACCTGTGAGTTTATTTACAAGTGCATTGAATACTAGGATCACAACAATTAAGATCAAGTTTATTGCAGATGAGAATGCATACAAACCCATTTCGTCAAAGTAATCTAGAGTTGTTGAAAGAATAAAGCCCTGTGTACAGAGAAGCAAGAATAGCGACAATTCTCTAAGGCTTGTCATAAATGGAAGTAAAAAACCAGAGATTATGGAAGTTTTTTGAATTGGAATAACTATGCCGAGCATTCGCTTCCACCAAGGTATGTTTTGTATAATTGCAGCTTCTTCGATCTCGCCTGAAAGCTGCATCATAGAGTTGAGAGAAGCTCTGGATGCAAATGGTATATACTTGATCACACCCACGATTATTAGGGCCGTATATGTGTTGAACAAATTGAAACTGCCTCTTGAGAATAGCACGAAAAATGCTGCACTCACGGCAAGAGACGGCATAAGATATGGAAGGAATGCCACATTGTTCACGTATGAAGCGAGCTTGCTTCGTCGGCTCTTTGATACTGCATAGACCACCAAGGATCCAATAATTCCTGCAATAATTGCACAAGAAGTTGCAACGATTAAAGTTCCCCAGAATGCTTTTCTGATAATTGGATTGAAGAGTACACCTTGTTGCCCATACATACCGTTTTCTGTGATATCTTCGTTGGTAATCCACCATTTTGTGGTGAGATGTTCAGGGTTTAGTGTGTACAAGAAACTATAATCGCCAGGGTTTGGCAAGAAGGTCTCAAATGCAAATAGGATGATTGGGAATATACTTGAGAAGAATGTTAGGATTATAAGCACGACCGCAATAATAACACTGCCTGCCTTTCCAAGGTTGATCTTTGAAATCTGACCTGCTTTTCCTGTAACTGTGGTATAGTTTTTGCGGCTTACTAGCATTCGTTGGTTTAATATCATAATCGCAACACCGAATAGCATCATTATTATTGCAAGAATGCTAGCTTCGCCTGTGTATTGTGCATTTAACGAAATGTATTTTGTTGAAAGTGTTGTAAAACCGAGATAGTGCGGTACAGGATACGAGCCAATCGCTCCGCCAAACACTAGAAGTATCGTTGAAAGAATTGCAGGTCTAACCATAGGCAGTGTGATTCGCATAAATGTTTTGAATCGTCCAATACCTAAAATCGTCGCAGCTTCTTCAAGGTTTGAATCCACATTTTTGAAGATTCCGCCGATTAGAATGTAAGCAAACGGTGCATAGTGAAGCCCAAGCACAACACTTGATGGGAATAAGCCACGAGCAAACCATAGCGGTGCATTAATTCCAAACACGGATGCAAGTAAGCCGTTTGCGGTTCCCGTCACCGCATTGCTGTTGAATACATTTTGCCATACGACTGCCATAGTCCACTGTGGCATAATATATGGAAATATAAAAATCGATGACAAGTATTTCTTGCACTTCATGTTAGTTCTTGTGACTAAAAATGCAAAAACTCCACCGACTATAATTGAGATTATAATCGTGAAAATCGAGAGTAAAACAGTGTTTAGAAGTGGCTCCCAAAGGTTTGTTTTTGCCAATGGGCTTGTAAATAAGTCCACATAGTTAGCAAAGGTATAGCCACTCTGTTTGCCCGTAAGGTAAGAATCTATCGTTCCGCGATGTATAGAAATTGTATCTTTCACAATCGCCACCATTGGCGACACCGTGCTAAAGGTGAGTACTATAGCGAACAGCACTAGTAACACATTATGCGGAGACGAGAAAAAGGTTTTTACCTTGTTAAGTCTGCTTTTTGATACTACCATATAATAATTATACACCAAAAATTAAGAGTTGTGGAAAAATTTTTTACGAAATTTCTGAAAACCTTGCATAACATAAAATTGTGCAAAGCAAAATTTAAAAAAGATATCTTTAATTACAAAATAACTCGTTAGATTTAGCAAGTTAACAATTGGCACTTCCAGCCCCCCGACGGAGATTGGGATGAGATTTGGAAAGTTGAAGCATTCAAGCAAATGAAGGTTGTACTTTGTGTACTACCAAATGCTTGAATGCTGACTTTTCAAATATCGCCCAAGATTCTAGGGATTATCTAGGAATTTTTAGAAAGTACAACGATGCGATTTTCTTTGAAAATCGCATCGTTATACTTGAAAAAAAAAAACAAATGGGGTATCTTTTTTCCTATGATAGGCGAGATTATAAAAAGAAATAAAGAAGTACAGCCGAACTCTCTCTTTTTAGAAAAGTTAAAGAAAGCCGTTCCTGAAGTTTTTGATAAAAATGGCACTTTTGATAAAACAGCATTTGATGCTTTACTCGATGAGAATAAAATAAATACCAAAGGTGAAAATTTTCATCTCAAGTTTTTAGGTGAAAGTTATGCACGTTTCATTTCATCGCTTGATACAGAAACGGTGATTCGTGAAACTGATGATAGCCTAAATGTAAAAAGCGAAAATGCCTATATAATCGGTGATAACCTTGATGCTCTGAAGCACTTGAGAAAGGCTTATTCGGGTAAAGTTAATTTTATTTACATAGATCCGCCTTATAATACTGGTAATGATGATGATTTTGTGTATTGTGATAAATTTGTGCTTACTCGAGATCAACTTATAGACAAATTAGGTGTAAGTGAAAAAGAGGCGGATCTTATTTTAAACCTTGAGGGTAAGAGTTCGCATTCTGCTTGGTGTACTTTTATGTATCCACGCCTAAAACTCGCCCACGACCTACTCTCCGATGATGGTGTAATCTTTGTGAGCATTGATGATAATGAAATGGCCGATTTGAAATTGCTCCTCGATAGCATATTTGGAGAAAGTTGTTTTTACGGTGAGTTAATTCAGTTGAAGGGTAATACACAAAATGATTCTAAATCCATTCAAAAAAATCATGAATATATACTTTGCTATGTAAAAACTAATCAAGATTTATTGTTAACATATGGCAATGAAGTTTATAAAGAAGTGTATGAAGATGAGTTCTATTTAGGTAGAGATACTGGTGCATCATCGGGTCATGATAAACTGATAGAACGAGCCAATCTAGGCTATACGGTGTACTATTACGAGCAAACAGGCAATGGTGCAACAGGGAATCACAATAAACTGATAGAACGAGCCAATCTAGGCTATACGGTGTACTATTACGAGCAAACAGGCAATGGTGCAACAGGGAATCACAATAAACTGATAGAACGAGCCAATCACCTTAATAATAAATTTGGCGAGTATAATTACTATATCAATAAGAGTGGGGATAAATTCATACATGCTATTGCAATAAAAGACTATGATCAGAATAAAATCACCGCTCAATCTAAAGAAGAAGATGTTTACAATGATGTTCAAGAACTTTTAGATGCAGGTTATGTAAAGATCCGACCGCCTAAAAGAGTTGGAAATAAGTTAGGGCGCTGGACTTGGGATATTGATACCTTTAAGAAATATTGGAATAATAACGAAGTTATTATTAAGAATCAGAAGAACATCATAAAAAAGGAAATCGTAGATGAAAAAGAAATCGTAACGATAAAAGGCAAGAAGTATTACATCAAGCATAATACTTTACCGTTTCAGTCAATAATTGATATTGGTAATGCTGTAGGAACTAGCATTTTGCAGGGGAATGATGGTCTTATTCCTGGAGTTGGTTTTAATAATCCCAAAAATCCATTTATGATAAAAAAACTGATTGATGGTTATAAGTACAATTCAGACAATTCCTCCTCCATCGTTCTCGACTTCTTTTCAGGCTCCGCGACCACAGCAGATGCGGTGATGAGTTATAATGCCGAGCATCCGGATAAGCACTTAAAATACATTATGGTTCAATTACCAGAAGTGATAAGTCCAAAAAAAGCAGCCTATGAAATGGGTTTTAGAACCATCGATGAAATCGGTAGGGAACGTATCAGACGAGTAAAGGAAAAGCTCATCAAAGAATACGGCGATAAAATAAAAGGTGTAGATCTTGATTTTAAGACATTTAGAATCGAAAAGTTCCCACAAAACACACTTGATAAATTAGAAGAATTTGACATAAATGAACAAAATCTAACCGCTGAAGCCGAATCGATGTTTGATGATAGCACTATAATCACGACATATAAACTTCAAGACGGCTTTAGCCTTGTTAATTCGCGAGAAAAATTAACACTGAATAATGCAGAATATGTGTACAGAGTAAAAGATGACGAAAAGGAGTGCATTTATATAACGGCAGCTCTCTCATCTGAAAGTATAAGGCTACTCTTAGAGAAACTTGAAAATTATGAAATTTCGCCTACAAAGATTGTAGTGTACGGTTATGCTTTAGCTTTTAGTGAAAAAACCGAACTTGAGGTAAACCTAAAAAGTATTAGGCGAAAGGGCATAAATGACAATATTCTTGAAATACGGTATTAGGAGATGATATGCAACTTGAAAACAACCTTTCACATCAGTTAAATGCCATATACTCTGTTCGCGATGTATTTGAGAATGTCGATTTTGAAAAACGAAGTTCAACCGAAAACCCAGCATTTGATAGATATACATATATTATCAAAGATAATATATGTAAGGTACAAAACGGCAAAAGTTATGTAGATAGAACTTCTGTATTAGCAAATGAATATAAAACGAATATAACCGAAAGCCCATATTTGAACCTAGACATTAAAATGGAGACTGGCACAGGTAAGACCTATTGTTATTTTCGCACGATGTTTGAACTCAACAAAAACTATGGTATAAACAAATTCATACTACTTGTGCCAAGCATTGCTATAAAAGAAGGAGTGAAGTACTTTTATAATAACATGGCTTTTAAAACAGACCTTGAAAGTCTCTACGGTGCTAATCTGTATTTGTATAGTTTAGATGCAGAAAAGAATGTAAAAAAGAACAAAAAATCTTTTCCGCTTTCAGTGTTGCAATTCACAAACGACGAGAATACAGATGGAAATACGATAAGTGTGCTTCTTATCAACAGTGGTATGATCGAAAATAGTAAAATGCTCTCAAGCCACTACGATCAAGCAACAATAAACAATTTTTACAATCCGTACGAAGCCATAAAGTCCACTCGTCCGTTTTTGATTATAGACGAGCCACATCGCTTTAAAAGAGACGGCATAGTTTTTAAACGAATACAAGATGAAATCACTCCGCCCTGTGTTATTCGATTCGGTGCGACTTTTCCTGAGGTTAAAGACAAAAAGACGAAGAATTTAAAAAAAGACTACGAAAACTTGCTTTATAATCTAGGCTCTGCCGACAGTTTTAATAAAAACCTTGTAAAGGGGATTGCAATATCCTATCCAGAAATTAAAAATTCAGATGAGAGAATAAAAATCCTTGAAGCCGATCGCATTGATAAAAGACCCTTTGTAAGAATTCAAAATATGAAAACTAGAGAGGCTTTTACACTCGGCATAGGCGATAGTCTCAAAGCGGTAAACGAAAATTTTGATGGGGTAAAAATCGACAATATTGTTAAAAGCGAAGTGTACCTTTCAACAGGTGGGGTTTTTCATAAAAGTGATATTTTGATTCCTGAAATTTATGGGAAGTCCTATCAGGATGTGATGCTTGAATTAGCACTGTCCCGCCATTTTGAAAAGGAGAGGGAAAATTTTCGAAGTAATATCAAAACCTTGTCTTTGTTTTTTATTGACAGCATCACAAGTATTCGTGGTGAAAATGGTAGCGATGGATATTTACTTTCCGACTTTAAATTAAAGTTGAAGGATTTTCTTGAAAACCAGATTTCTGATGTCAGAAGAGCTTTAGATGAGAAGTCAGATAAAATCGATGAAGAATATCTTGAGTACTTAAAGTTTTCCCTTTCGCACATTGATGAAACTTGTGCCTCATATTTTTCTGCTGATAATTCATCAAGCGATGAAGAGATTAAAGCCGAGATAGACAAGGTGCTAAAAGGTAAAGACATTATCACAAAGTTTGAAAGAAAAGACGGAATTCCAGAAGTTACTCGTTTCATCTTTTCAAAATGGACACTAAAGGAAGGTTGGGACAATCCGAACATCTTTGTTATTGCAAAGCTCAGAACTTCAGGAAGTGAAATAAGCAAGTTGCAAGAGGTGGGCAGAGGTTTAAGATTGCCTATCGACAAATACGGAAAACGAATAACCGGCGAGAATTTTACCCTTGAGTATCTCGTAGATGCAGGTGAAAAGGATTTTGCTACTCGTCTAATTCGTGAAATTAACGGCGATACTATTGCCGATGTTAAGGTGAACTTGACGCTTGGAATGCTGGTCAACTGGGCTATGTCTAATAAATACAGTATCGATAAAACTATAGCGGATCTGAAAAATAATGAGTACATCGAGGGTGATTCTGGAGACGGTGAGGCGGTTTTACTAAATCTCGATAACATCGAAGCCTTCAAGAGCGATGAAAAGTATTCCTCAATCTTAGAGATAAAAGGTATAAAAGAACAAGTTGACAAATTGAACCTACTCCAAAAGGGTAAGGTAATTGACAAAAATAAAAAGGAAAAGAACACAGTCTCAATCAAAAAAGCAGAATTTAACAAACTAAAAAACCTATGGAAAAACATAACGAGTAGGTACTTTTTAAAATTAGAAAATATTACTGACGATAAAATCACAAAGATGATTTATGAAATTTTGAAAGATGGAGTTTTTGAAAAAGACAACACCTTAAAAATAAACAAGGACCTTCTTACAAAAGATAAAGAGAATGGACTAGTCTATTCGCAATCGAAGAGTGAGATTGATACCGAGGCTAAAAGTATGCCGTATTCTCTGTTTTTGAAAAAAGAGCAAGAATATACGAACATTCCGCTACGATTATTCCACAAAAGTCTTGTACAATATGCAAAAGAATGCTATACTATAAGAAAGGACGACTTTAATTACAAAAGTTTAAACACATTTGTATCAAAATGGAAGGATGCGATGCTCTCGTCATTTACAACCAAGTTCACTTATATTCCAATGAATGTGGCTAATACCGACACAACTCTTACAGAGAATGGGGAGCCTCGTAAATGTGTTAGTGCTTCCGAGCTTGGCATTTACGAAGATAAAGATCCTACAAAAGTTGATAATTATATTTATGACAGTTATCGCTATGATTCCGATATTGAAAAGGCGACGATTCGAGAAACTATCAACAGTAGTACTAAAAAAATCGAAGTTTTCGGTAAAATTCCCAAAAACAGTATTAAGATTCCAACTCTTGATGGCACTTATTCGCCAGACTTTATGTATGTTGTATACAATGCTGATAACAATAAGCACATCAATCTTGTCATTGAGACAAAAGGTGTTGATAGCGAGAGCGAGCTTCGTGGTAGTGAAAAACGAAAGATCGATATGGCAAAGAAGTTTTTTGAAACCTTAACAACAACCACTAACTTTGATGTTAGTTTCAAAACCAAGATTAACAAAGATGGGATTCTTGAACTCCTAGCCCGCGAGAAGATCTTGTCAACTCCTAAAAAAGATGTCTCATAATATAAAAATGTCTCGATAGATTTAGCAAGTTAACAATTGGCACTCCTTGCCCGCGACTGAGATCTTGTCAGTTCTAAAAAATCTCTCGATAAAAGCACAACCCAGCACCCGACGAAGATCGGGATGAGATTTGGAAAGTTGAAGCATTCAAGCAAATGAAGGTTGTACTT
>SAMEA104315433__coassemble_101_pt1 | contig 46115 bp, 35 predicted proteins | sample SAMEA104315433__metabat2_high_PE_016 | metagenome-assembled genome bin SAMEA104315433 (sample SAMEA104315433) | gut metagenome | biome: Monkey gut; feature: monkey-associated habitat; material: faeces | place: China | collected 2013
AAAATATTTCCAGTTACTTTTGTATATGGAGGATATGTATCAACAACACTATAAGTCCAATCTGTAAAAGGCACATATATAGAGAAAAATCTATATTGAGGTGACGATAGTTCTATATCAGAGTATGTGGAACTATAACCAGAAAGAATCTCTTCGGTAAGTTTATATGATGGAGCTGTTTTTGCCGATACTATCATTGGATCAGAAGCAAGACGAACTTTATCGTAAGACTCATAAAAGTGTTGAAGTCGCACAACATCATTTCTTTTTGGAACCCAATAGATTATTCGTATTTGAGAATTAGCATATGTATCATCAGTCCAAAAATTTGGAATACCTTCAGCCTTAACGATATAAATATATCTATCCTTTATAGGTCTGTCCAATAGATTTTCAGTCCCATCAGCGGAATAGTTCATCTGTTCAATAGAAAGATTCTTGTATCTATCTTTTTCCTTAGCTACAACTCGCCAAGTGATTCCTATATCATCGTTTGTAGTGTCAAAGAATAAGGATGTAACATCATCACCAACATTAAAATCCAAATCAAAATTGAGTGGAGAAAATGCATAATAGTGATATTCTTCATTTCTCCTATCACTTTCATAAGCTTTGTCAATGTCATATGAATATACACCCAAATCTTGGCCTACAACACCAACAAGATCATAAGACAGACGAGCCTTTGGAGCACTTGTACCTCGTGATATATCAACTTTTTCTTTAAGTAATTCAATTTCTTGACTTCGCAAGTTATCATCAGCATAAAAGCCATATGGTACAAAAGATATTATAGGCTTTTCGTAATGAAGAACAACAGCATTTTCTGCAGTAACCCCATCAGTAGGACCTGCTAAAATGTATCGTTTAGGTATATTCAAATACAAAGGCTCTGTCCCACGATCTAAGAAATCTTCTCTCACAACACCATAGTATTTAATAGAAATTTGAGTATCAGTGACACTTTCAACTTTTACACCCAATCCACGATACACATCAGGATCAACTGCTTTAATAATAGGAAAGTACTGTTTCATCTCTGTAAGATACAATCCATCCGAATCGGTATGAATACTACTTACCTTTTGATCTGGTCCATAATATGCCCAAAGATTATCATAATCGTCTTCGGTTGCATTCTCATCCCAAATGGTGGCATTCTTCTTTAATGAGTCGTTAGCCCAAGCATAATAAATTTGTTCGGTATTAATTTTACTTGTGTCGAACTTAGCATTCTCCAATTGATACACAACATCAAAAGTACCAAAATTCGATTCAGTTACGTAAAAATCCTTATCTTCACTAATTATTCTCAGTCTAGGATTAGCCAAGAATATTCTCGCATACTCTTCTGCAACATCGCCATATGATGAAGACACAGCGACCTTATAGTTGTAGTTATTCGGTAGAGAAGCACCTGTAATATCTTGAAGAAGACTTGATGGTATTTGTAAAGCAAAGAGACCTGCCCCACCCATACCGTTTTCTCCTTGAAGACCAGAGACATTAAATTTGAAGGTATTAGAACCATTAGCAACATCCGTTGCTAATGTATAGGTAAACTGATCGCTCTTGCCAGATGGGTTAGTTGCCCAAACATTTTTAAACCACGATGAGATATTAAAACCAACATCGCGAGCAAGTCTAAAGCGTAAATTACCACCAAGATTGACTGTTGCAGTCACTGTTTCTATATCATCGCTTGCAGGGCCACGAACAAACAACTGTTCAGGATTCTCAAGAGAAAGCTCATATATTGCATAATTGCTTCTGTCTTCAGCAGCAACAGTCATACCATCGTTTGGCACATAATTCTCATGAGAATAATTTTTTTCAGCAGTTGTTCCAGCATTCACCGTACCAGAGAAAGAAAGGGAATCTTTTGGAATCGTATATACAATCTCTTCCTTGCTCATACTCTCTGGAGTACCACTTATATAAAAAGTTACACTCGTTGCATATTTTGGGACATCACCATAAACTGTAAAAGTGAGCCCCTCCGGTGCATTGGTGAACCAATCTGTAATGTCATCACCGTTGCTAAGTGCTCTATCGAACTCAAGCCCGTTTTCGAGATTGATCTTACGAAGCGGTCTATCGTCGTACTTGAACGGAACTTCAGCATCAACTGCATTGAATCTTACAGTTGTATCCATTTGATATGGCACACCAACAGTACCTGGAACTACACTCTTTGCACTAAAGGCGGTGCTTCCTGGATATTCTTTAATATCATATTTAATTGCTTTATCTGTATTCATTGCTATGACAACAAAACTTTCAGGAAGATCCGTTTCATCTTTTAACTCTGCAAGATTTGCACGTGGCAACATTATCGTAGGAGTTAAAGTGTTAATCTCTGTAGGAGTACCACTGATAGTAAAAGTCATCTTCGATGCCTTGGTGCCACCGCCATTGGTTATCTCTTTTACCTTGTAATCGATGCTAGACTTTCCTTCACCCTTAATAGTGTCGGAGAACCAAGATGAAATATCGTCACCAACACTTAAGCCTGTAAATGTTGGATAATTTCCATTCTTGTCTCTAAAGTCAAGAGAGATTGTAAAATCATAATTTTTTGTAAGTGGGAAGAACTCTGTTCCAATGATGGTATCTGCCTCCTCTAAAAGAGGACGAACATTGGACACAAGCATTCCAGATAATTCCATATTAACACCATCTACGGCAAACACTCTGGTACTATATGGATTTGCTCTGGTAACGATATTTGTAGGCAGTTCTATCTTAATTGATTTTGTATGAATTTCGCCATCTGGAGTGCCGTATACACGGATTCCTATTGTATCTTCACCAGCTGCAGTACCAGCCTCGTCGACCTCGTATTTAAGGCCTTTTGGAACCATAAAATTGCCAAATGCATCCTTATTTTTATCGGTATCCAATTCGTTTGCATAAACATAGGTTGGGGTTCCACTTGAATCTAGACCTGTCTGGAACTTAATCCATGACGAAATGTCAGTGTTCGGAGCAATTTGTTTAAAGGTAAAGTTAGATGCTTTAATCACAGTGGAGGCATCGAGCTCTGTATCTTTAACACCATAAATCTCTAGTGGATCTTGCAGTCTTGCTTGCGGATCTTGAATGTCAACTGTTGAATTTTCCATCTCAACTGGGATTTTGGTTGAAACATTCGTAGTAACCTTATCTGGTGGAATTGTAAGGCTCAAAGAACTACCTTTCACCGCTTCAGGCTTTGGGGTACCTGACACTTTAATCTTCAACTTTGTGCCACCCTCCGAAACATCTTCAGCCACCTCGAATCTCAAGCCACTATCATACTTGGGCTCTTCAGTTTTACCTGGCTCATCAGCGGCGAACACGCTTATTGAGAATAACAATACTAATAAAAACAACAAAAACTTGCGTAATGCGTTCTTCATAATTCATCCCCTTCTTAACAATCCGTAGAAGAAAAGAACTGCGACAAAAACTTTGTACACCGTCTACTCTCCCACATAGAACTGTGTCACATTTTAAGGATATTATATTATAATATGATTTTTACAAATTTGTCAAGTGTTTTTTAAAGAAAATGTCGTAAATCCGTCTGCCGTCAAGAATCGCTTTTGCCTCAAAAGTGCTGTTTTCCCTATCAAGCCTTGAGGGTGCAAAACCGTCGTACTCGTTTCGTAGTTCCTTGCTTTTAGACAAACACTCAAGGCTAGAAATTGCATAATCCTCTATATCAGTTGCAAAATGGAGAAATCCACCGTCTTTTAGCAAAGGCACTACTAGAGACACAAAACTATCGTTCATAATGCGCCTTTTGTGATGTCGCTTCTTCGGCCAAGGGTCTGGAAAGAATATATTAATACCGTCTATGCTATTCTGCTCTATGCAATTCTCAAGAATTGGTATGACATCGGCTCTCATCACTCGTGCATTGGTGAGATTCTTCTCACCTATAGATGTAAGACACTCTGCAAAACCGTTGAGATACACCTCAAAGCCGAGGTAATTTATATTCGGATTCTTCTCTACCATTTTAACAAAGGATGAACCGTTACCAAAGCCGATTTCAATAACGAGACCTTTGTTACCGTTATGAAAAATCTCATCAAAGTCAAGTTTTCGCTTATCATCAACAAGGCTTTTATCGTAAGGAATCGCAAAATCCTTGTAGTACTTTATTACACTATTTGTAAGAGACTCTGATAATGGATTAGTGCGAAGGACAAACGATTGAATTTCTTTTCTACCATCCTTTGTAAACGAAACATTCTTCAACTCAGGATAGGTAGAAAAGAGAAGATCCTTACTCATTGTCTTTTTTAATCACACTGAGCGACAACTCTTTGAGTTGCTCTTCGGTGATTGGAGACGGAGATTCGTCCATTGGCGACACTGCAAAGGTGTTTTTCGGAAAGGCTATAACTTCTTTGATGGAAGTGCAACCTGCCATAATCATCACGATGCGGTCCACTCCTGGTGCAATTCCTCCGTGTGGTGGAGCTCCATACTCAAAGGCTTTGAGCAAGAAGCCAAAGGCCTTTTCTGCAGCCTCATCACTATAATTGCAGATGCGGAAAATTCGTTTTTGTAGTTCTGGAGTGTGAATACGAATAGAACCTGAGGCGACTTCATAACCGTTAAGAACCAAATCGTAAAGGTCACCAAGCACCTCGCCTGGGTTTTCTTCAAGAGTTGGGATAAATCGTTCCTGCGGCATACTGAACATATGATGTTCTGCTTCCCAATGCCCCTCTTCCTCATTATATGCAAAGAGTGGAAAGTCAACAATCCAACAGAACTCAAAGCGGTTCGGGTCGAGTAGACCTAGATTTTCGCCAAGCTCTGAGCGAATCACACCAGTTCCGACACAAGCAGCCTTCCAAGTGGATGCCGCAAGCATCATAACAAGATCGCCATCTTCAAGACCAAGTGCATTTACGATTTGGTCTTTTTCGCTCTCAAAGTATTTTGCAGCGCCAGATGCAAAATTTCCGTCTTGGTATTTCATATAGGCAAACATTCTGTCTTTATTCACACCAACAGCTGCAGCTCCATACTCTTCAATAATCTTACGGCTCATGTTTTCAGCATATTGCTTCTTCACAACGACGGCTTTAACATCACCTTTTGTGCCAATCAGGCTCTTCATCGCATCAAAGGTGGAATTTTCAACGAAGTCTTTAAATGCTTGTAGCGGAATGTCAAATCGAAGGTCAGGCTTATCACAGCCGTAAGTGTTCATTGCATCCTTGTAGGCTATGCGACGGAACTTCTTTGGAAGTTTAAAGCCGATTGTTTCCTTAAACACATAGCCAAAAAGCCCTTCCATAAGAGAGAGAACATCATCCCGCTTTACAAAGCTCATCTCAAGGTCAAGCTGTGTAAATTCAAGCTGCCTATCACCTCTTGCATCTTCATCGCGGTAGCAACGAGCAACCTGGAAATACTTGTCGAAGCCTGATACCATCAAAAGTTGCTTCATAAGCTGCGGACTCTGTGGAAGTGCATAAAACTTACCAGGATATAGACGCGATGGAACTACAAAATCCCTTGCACCTTCTGGAGTTGAACGGATCAAGGTTGGTGTTTCTATTTCGTAAAAATCTTTTTTGTATAGATACTCACGCATCGCTCTTACCACCTTGTGACGCAAGGCTATGTGCTGCTGCATACCGTTTGAGCGAAGGTCAAGATAGCGATACTGTAGGCGGAGATTCTCGCTTGCCTTGGTCTCCTCGTCAATCTGGAACGGAAGAACTTGGCAAGTACCGAGAATTTCAATAGAAGTGGCTTTTACTTCCACTTCGCCTGTCGCCATATCCTTGTTTACCATATTGCTTGGGCGTTTACGAACAATGCCTTTCACCGCGATTGTGTATTCATTATGAAGCTCTGAAGCGACCTTTTGCAGCTTTTTACTGCTGTCTGCATCTACAACCACCTGGGTGATACCATAGCGATCGCGTAGGTTTATAAAATATATAGAACCGTGGTTTCTAACTCGGTGTACCCAACCGTTTAGCACCACTTTCTTGCCATTGTCTTTCTTTTGTAACTCTCCACAAGTTACAGTACGCTGTTGAAACATTGTCATCTCCATTTTAACTTATAAAATGTACGACTCATTATATCACATTTTCAAACATTATTCAAGATGAGAAACCACGATTTTACACAATTATTTTAAATTCCAACCTTGTGGAAGAAATTCTTGATTGTAGTTTTGGGGCTTATTGGTTTTATAACCGTTTCTGGAGCCTTCAAAATCACCATTGTATCGGAGGGGACATCCGTATTTATCCAGACATTCGAGCCGATTACAGAGTTTTTACCGATAGTTATATCGCCAAGGATTGAGGCATTCGAATAAATTATCACATTGTCTTCGATAGTTGGGTGCCGCTTTGTCGTTTTAATAAAATTACCGCAACCATCCTTTGGGAAACTATAGGCTCCGAGAGTCACACCTTGGTAAATCTTTACATTGTTGCCGATAATCGCAGTCTCGCCAATCACCGTGCCTGTGCCATGATCTATAAAGAACGACTCACCTATCTTACTGCCTGGGTGAATATCAATACCAGTGAGAGCATGCATACACTCAGAGAGCAAGCGGGGTACTAAATAAACATCGTGGGTATACAAAAAATGTGCGATTCGGTGTACGGCTATCACTTTCATATACGGGTAGGCTATCACCACCTCTTCAAGACTTCTTGCAGCAGGATCGCCCTTTTGAGCCGCTAAAGCATCCTTTTCTATCTTTTCGAAAATTGACGGCAACTCGTCTTTCAAAGCACGAATTACATTCGAAGCAAAGGCATCGTCTTTTTCAATCGTTATCTCGTGCTCAAGCATAACCAAAAAATCAGCACATTCCTTCAAAAGAGTCTTATCCTTGTCTTTGTAAACGAGATGAGAGAGTACCGCCTCGTGAATCGATGCAGTTATTAATTGAATGTTTTTTTCTTTTGGATACTTGTGCATATTACTATTATAGCACATTTCTGTATATTTGCAAATAAAAAAGACGACCGAAATAATCAGCCGTCTTTGTAAACATTTTGTTGGAAGATTTTATGAAAAAAATATTTAGTCCCTATGCCACCATCCTTTCTGCAATCTCTTTAAAATGCTCAAGTGCAGATTTTTCTATTTGCCTAATTCGCTCTTTCGTAAGCGAAAGTGCTTCTCCAATATCGGCGAGCGACATTTCTGGGTAGCCATCAAGACCGTAGCGCATCTTTAGAACTTCCCTCTCCTTTTCAGGAAGCCTGTTCACCATAGCTATGATCTTTTCCCTATCTTCACTCTCCTCCATAACATCGCTTGCCGCTTTGTCATCGGATGAAATTGTGTCTTTTAAGAAGGTTCGCCCAGAATCGTTTGAATCGCTTTGTAGCGGAGCATCTAGAGACATCGTCGCTATTGTTGCATAGCGGATATCCTTCACAACACTCTTATCAAGATTCACACGAACTGAAAGTTCTTCGTCGCTCGGGCTTCTACCGAATTCGTCTTCAAACTGTCGAGCCTCGTTTTTAATTCTCGTATAATCCATAACTCGGTTTTGAGGAAGGCGAATTGCCCTGCCCTTTTCGCCTAGCGACTTAAGGATTGCCTGTCTAATCCACCAAATGGCATAACTCACAAAGCGTATGCCCTTTGCTGCATTATATTTATCAACTGCACATAAAAGACCAATATTGCCTTCACTGATAAGCTCTGAAAGTGGGAGACCAAGCCCCTGATATTCCTTTGCGATTTTCACCACAAATCGAAGGTTTGCATTAACTAGTTGCTCACGAGCCTTTGAATCACCGTTCTGTACTCGGAGGGCAAGCTCTCGCTCTTCACTTTCAGAGAGTAGTTTCTCGTCTTGTATGTCGTCGAAGTACAAACTTACGATTGATTCTTCGTTTAATGCTTTTGGAACTGAATTTCTCATTCGTTTCTCCTTATATTGGTTTCACTAATATTCATACAAAAAACGTGCCAAAAAGCGAAAAAATCATTTAACTTATGTAAATACCAAGAATTAGCAATTATCATATAAATTACACAAAAGAATCATACTGTGCAAATTTTGCACACTTTTTAGGCGAATAGAGAAATTTTTGCATTATTTGCACAATTTCATTTGTGATTTTTATGAAATTTTATTATTATAGATAGTAGCAATTACAAAAAAAAAGAGGTATATATGAAAATCACACCATTGAAGGACAGAGTCCTTGTTGAAGTCGAGGAAGTTAAGGAGAAAACTGCAAGTGGCTTGTACATTCCACAGTCTGCTCAAGAAAAAACCCAAATCGGCACTGTAAAGGCAATCGGAAGCGATAAGGAAATTTCTGTTAAAGTCGGCGACAAGGTTATGTACGATAAATATGCAGGAACCGCTTTTAAAGATGAAGGCAAAGACTACCTAATTTTAAAGGCTGAAGATCTAATCGCCACTCTTAATTAAGGTCTTTCTTGTTATACCGAGGGCTTCAGCGGCCCTCGTTTTATTTCCACCATAATAATCTAGTGTCGCTTTTATAAGTTCCTTCTCCATATCTTTTAAGGAACCGAGTTTTATTGTAACATAGTTCGTCTTGTTTTCAAATGTCACAACATCGCTGTCCACGGTTTGGAGTTTTTCAATATTTTCAGATGGGTTTTCCCTTTTTACAACAGAGTTCTTTTCGTAGTCCTTTTGTATATAATCAGGAAGGTCGTAGAGCGTGATGTAACGACTAGTCGCAAGCACTGTACTCACCTCAATCACATTTTGCAATTCTCTGATGTTGCCAGGCCACCTGTACGACAAAAGTGCATTATAGGCATCTTCTGTAAAGCCGTCGATCTCTTTGTTATTCTCGGCTTTATAACGATTTAAAAACGATGTGGCAAGGGCTCCGATATCTGCCTTTCGCTCCCGAAGCGGTGGCACTTCAATGTTCATCTTGTTTATGCGATAGTAGAGGTCCTCGCGAAATCGCCCTTCGGTAACCTCTTTTTTTAAATCGCGGTTCGTTGCGGAAATTAAGCGAAAATCGCTATAAATCTCCTTGTCGCTACCAAGCGGAGTAAATCGTTTTTCCTCAAGTACCTTTAGGAGTTTCACTTGAATGCTGAGGTCGATTTCGCCGATCTCATCTAGAAATAATGTTCCGCCGTTTGCCTTTTCAAAAATCCCCTTCTTTGTGCCAATCGCACCAGTAAAAGCCCCCTTCTCATGACCGAACAGCTCGTCTTCAAGCAAGGTTGGCGAAAAGGCAGCACAGTGTGTGTCTACAAATGCACCACGGCGCCCCGACTGAGTGTGAATCGCTTCTGCAACCACTTGTTTTCCAACCCCAGACTCGCCTGTAATCAACACACTCAAGTTTGACGGAGCGATGCGAAAGATCATCTCGACCAAGTGCGACATTGGTAAACTTGAACCTACTATGTCGTTTATATTTTTTCTAACTGAAAGTGCATCGCCTTGAGAGACAACTAGAGCGGTTTGGGAATTTTTATCCATATTGATATCATAACTTATTTTTGAATAAGATTCAAATCCTATCAAAAAAAACACGATAATCGCTAGGATCTTGGGCGTCTTTTCCAAGGTCAGAGGCAAAGCACTAGGTAATACACAAAGTATGACCGTCGTTTGCGACGAATAAGTAAAATTTGGCTTACGATGTCGAAAAACCAATTTTTATAAATTCATAGAATTTAAAAAATTTATTTTCTCACGTAGCCAGCTCAAATTTTACTTATTCGTCCGTATTTATGCTCGCGAAATCCATCAAGATCTCCGTCGGGGGCTAGGTATCGCTTCTTGCGAGATATTTTTTTTTAATTTTGCTTCAGCAAAATTGATTTAACTTGCTAGGGGTACAAACTGAACTGAGGTTATTTTCCTATTAAAAATTCAAGGATGAGAACTAAAAGAGTCGAGACGCTCGCGACGGCGACTAGTGACTTGCCTATCCAGGCGAGGATAAGTGCGACGACTAGGGCGACTGCGCCGATAATTGAGCTAGATGTGGCATCGATAATCGATGGGAATGTCATCACGGCAAGAGTGACATATGGGGCATAGTAGAGAAACGACTGCACAAATACATTCTTGATCGGCTTCTTGATCACAAAAAACGGAATAATTCGTAATAGAAATGTAGTGAGAATCATTATAGCGATGTAAATCCAATTGTTCACACTTCCACCTCGCTGTTTTCTTTATGCGGAAATTCAAGTGAAAAAGCAGTTGTTATAACTATAGTAAGTATACAAATCTTCACACCGAACGACAAGCCTTTCAGAATCGGAATGTATTTCCAAGCCAAGCTCAGGGCAAATGCAACAATCACGGCAAAAAACACATTCTTGTCTTTCTTAGAAGTAGGAATTATTATCGCGATAAACATACCGTAAAGCGAAATGCTGAGTGCTATTACAAGCTTTGTAGGAACAACAGAACCAACAGTAATCCCAAGTGCCGTCCCAACTGCCCAAGGAATGGCACTAACCGAAGCCAAGCCATAAGTATACTCAGGGCGAAGAGTGTCCGTCTGTGCGATAGTCAACCCAAAAATCTCATCTGTCATCACACTGCCCATCGCAATTCTTGTGAGTGTGCTACCCTTACCCTTTAAGCGCTGGCTCACAACCGCACTCATCAAAAAATAGCGACAACTCGAAACGAGTGTAATAAAAAACATTTCGATGTATGGCGAGCCTGATGCAATCACCCTAAAACCAGCGGCCTCTCCTGCCGATGCTAAAGTAAACAAACTTGCGACGAAGCCTTGAATAGGTGTAACAGATGCAATGGATGCAAAAATACCAAGAGAGAAAGACACAGCGAAATAAGCGATTCCAATAGGAATGCCATCGTGCATCCCCTTTTTAAAAACAACGGTGTTCATTTGTTTTAAGACAGTGTTTTAGCTTCGATAGCAGAGATAGGATTCGAACCTATGACCTCTGGGTTATGAGCCCAGCGAGCTGCCAACTGCTCCACCCTGCGTCGTACTTTTAATTATAGCAAAATTTCTGAAAAAATGTCAAGAGGTGCAGAGAAAAAAGTTTTTTTTATACTACGAAATCATAAGTCACCAGGTATCTCAACCGTTACACACTCAAGGGCGATGCCTTTTTTATACACCTCTTCTTTGCCCTCTGGGATGATGCCACCGTACAAAGTATCGCCAAGTATTGGATAGCCAATTGAAGCTAGATGAGAGCGAATCTGATGGCGAAAGCCGTTTCTAATTTCAACTGTAAATATCACATTTCCATCATCTGTTCGTTTAGATGATATTATATTTGTTGTGTAAAGGCGTGTTGTCACATCCTTGTCTTTGTATTTTTTAAGCTCGTCTGCACTGACTGCTTTTACACATTTTCGCCCTTTTCCATATGGACGAAAGTATGACTCAATCGTAAACGACTTATTCTCATCAATCATAGTTTCGATTGAGCCTTGCTGTTCAATTGAAGCTTTTATATGAGAATCAGTAAAGTTGTCAGAAATGTCTTTTCTTGCGATAGCCTCATAGGTTTTTATGACAAGATTCATTTTTTGCACTTCCTTTAACTTCTGATAAATATCTTCATTTTTTGCCTGAACAAGAAGCCCCGATGTTACTTTATCTAAACGATAGATAAAAAGAGAGTCGTCCTTTGTATAATCACTAGATGGAAGTGTATGCTCGCCTTTTTCTTTGTAGTAAATAATAATTTCATCATTTTCTGAAACTTTTTGCATCTGTACAATTATAGCATAAATGATTATAATTTAAAATGTGTTAAGGTCGAAATTACAAAAGATTCTGCTCATTTTTTTAATCACGGCGAGCTTTTTTACATCTTGTGCATCCACACAAGGAACAAATACTTCTGCTTCGCTTCAAACTTTGTCCAGGCAAAATAGGCTCACTCTTGATAGTTTAAAGAACAACCTCTACACGGAAAGCCTCTCTTATGCATCGAGGCAACTAAAAACTATCGGTATAACGAAAGAAAATTTGTTCGGCACGGACTCTCCGATTTACAAAAATAAAGACAAGATCCCACTCTTTGAAATTAGGATGGATGAATTCACCGCGAAAGTAAAAACAGCACTCGAAGAATCTATAGAAACCGTATCAAAAGAATTGCTAAATGTGATGAGGCGATATAATGTTAACAATGCCAATTTCAACTACTTTTACGAAGAAACTCTGTCGTTCACAGAAGAATCGATAAAGACTTTAAACACTGCAACTTCGGATACAATAGGCAAGGTGCTAGACGAAAGTTTTAAAGCAAACGGCATTTATGACGAATGGGCTGCACTCTTCAAATCTTACGACTTTTGGAAGTCACACTTTGATAATATCGCCGAAATCACAGGCATAGACACTTACGAAAAACAAAACGAAGTCTCACTTCTAGCAGTTACGACTGAGTATATGAAAAACGCCTTTATCAGAAATTTACGAGTCGGAGAGCGAATTACAAAAGAAACTCAAATTGGTGGTTGGAAAAATACTATAAATATGCTATACTAATAGAATGGGCAAAAATTTGTTCAACGAATCAAAACCGAATGCTCCTCTAGCCTACAGAATGCGACCCAAAACTCTTAGTGAATTTCAAGGGCAGCATCACATACTCTCAAAAGATTCGCTACTTTACAAGGCAATCGAAAACGATGTGCTTTCATCGCTCATACTCTCAGGACCGCCAGGAAGTGGCAAAACCACTCTCGCCTATATTATAGCAGGTCACACTCAGTCGACTTTTGTATCGCTCAATGCAGTTTTATCTGGAGTGCAAGAGTTAAAAAAAGAGATGGAAGAGGCGGAAAATCGCTTTCGACTATTTGGAAAGCGTACGGTTATATTCGTTGACGAGATTCACCGTTGGAACAAGGCGAACCAGGATGCTCTTTTATATCATGTTGAAAACGGAAGCATAATTTTAATCGGTGCGACTACGGAAAATCCCTTCTTCAGTATAAACTCTGCACTGCTCTCTCGCTCAATGGTGTTTCAACTTGAACCCTTATCGGATGACGACCTTATAAATATTGCAAAAAATGCAATAAATGACAAAGAGAACGGCTATGGTCGGTTTAAGATCAAAATCGATGACGATGCACTCTCTGCCCTTGCATCAACTGCTGCAGGAGATGCAAGAAATTTATTAAATTCACTTGAGTTTATTATAAAAACTACAAAGGAAGATGCAAGTGGCGAAAGACATATTACTGCAGAAATCGTAAAGAACAGCACTCAAACTCGCTTCATCAACTACGACAAAAAAGGCGATGCTCACTACGACACAATCAGCGCCTTTATCAAGAGTATGCGCGGAAGCGATCCTGATGCTGCTCTCTACTACCTTGCAAGAATGATCTTAGCCGGCGAAGACCCTACATTCATATTCCGCCGAATGCTGATTGCCGCTTCTGAAGATGTCGGCATGGCTTTCCCAAGTGCTGTGAGTATTGTTGAGAGCGATGCGAGAAGCTTTGAGCGAGTCGGATTTCCTGAAGGCAAATATCATTTAGCCCATGCGGCCTTATTTCTAGCACTTTGTCCCAAAAGCGACAGTGTAAATGGATATTTCGATGCGGAAAATGCTGCAAAGTTTGAAAGCCAAACTGATGATGTTCCTCGCCATTTGAGAGACAAAAACCGCGATAGCGATGAGTTTGGAGACGGCAAGGATTATAAATACCCACACCTTTTCCCAAACCATTATATAGAACAACAATACCTCCCCGATCATTTAAAAGACAGGCGATTCTATCACACATCAACAAACGGTTGGGAAGGTAAGATTATACACTACAAGGACAAATGATTACACTCCAAATGAGGTTTGGCAGATTAGGCTAACCCTGCCGTACTTGTACAGAGCGAGTGGGTAAAAATTGTTGTTTCTCATACTATCCGAGCGCCAAATCATCTCGTATCGCAAGCCCAAATCAAGAGAAGCTGCTTCAATTGCCATTCCTAAAAAACCTGCGGAAATCGTGAAATAACTCTCAAGCCCAAGTTTTATATCTAATCTATGATTGAACGAACCGTTTTGTAAATCAAAGTGAGAATATCCAAACGATGTGAATGCATTTATCACAAACGAATTAAAGGTAAGCGGAACGGACGGTGAAAGGATGTTCTCAATATCGATTGCAAAGAGAATAACCGAAAGGGATGGACTAATACTAAAGAGATTTTTGTGGACTATATTCTCAAGATTTAGCCCTTCTGTAATGCCACTGCTTTTATAATGAGCCTCAAGGCCAATGTTAAATGGCAAGTTGTATGTAAGATTCTTTTCGTTTTGGATAGGAATTATGCGAGAATGATAGAATTTTCCACTAAGACTCGCCTCAAACAACCATAGAGGAGAATCCATCTTTACTTCTGATGCTGAAAACTTAGCACGAGCCCTCCAGCCATTCATCTGATTGTAGCCATAGCCATTGTAGTGAATGTTATTATAAAACACATCGGCATCTATATATAAGCCGTTCTCATATATGTCTAGTTTACCATAAAGTCGCTTCTCATAGCCAAGAAGAAGCGAAGTCGCAAGATAATGATACGAAGAGCCAAAGTACACTCGATAATCTCCACGAGCATAACCATCAAGCGAGATTGAAGTGCCAGTCTGACCATCAAAATAGAACTTTGGACGAAGTGCAAGGTAAAGCGAAAATGGCGAAATGTCCAAATTTAGCCCAGCTTCCAACAAGATCGAATTAATTTCAAACCACTTTGGGCTTCTTCCAAAGACATTGTTATTGTATGGAAGATAGGCAAAATGCAAGGCACTTGTTATACTTTCAGTTGGATCTGCTGTATAATACGAAAGCGAGGGTAAAATACTATAGTTTTCTTTTTTAACATCGTAAAAGGCAAACGGCACTAAAGCTCCCCGCGATGCAAACGGAATGGCAGACAAAAAACGAGAATAGTTTTTTTCATCAAGTGAAGGAAACACTCCAACATCTTCTATTCTTCCATTTTTGTTTTCGCCGTATCGCTCTATTGCTGAGGCGAAGACTCTTACGGTGATATCTTGTAGATTCAATGCTGATTTTGGTACTTTTGATATAGTTGAAAAGCCAAAGTGAGTGTTTACAAATACGACCTCATCGCTCTCATTCACAAATGGGAAGAGCATTCCGCCTTTAACCTTTTCAGTCGACATTTCAGTTCGGACAAGCTCGCCTTCAGCAGTAAATGTGAATAGAAGAAGCCCAGGCAAGGCGGTAGAATTGAATATACTTTCGTTATACACAAACGAAAGCGAAAGTGTCACATATTCATCGCTATCAGAATAAGACAGCGACAAGCCTTGCACAGTTATACCTCCAAGCGAATATTTAAACATTTTGTTGAAATTTCTATCTGAAACTGCAAGAGAAACACTAGAGCCTTCTTTATATACGAAGGCGATTTTATCCTTTACGAGTGGCGAAAAAGCGAGTACTTCGGTGTTCTCCTTAAAGGCAAAACGAGCGATTTCACTTCCGTCAAAATGCTTAGATACTACCTCGGTTCGCTCATCTTCATCGCTAACATACACGACTATTGTTTCAATGCCGATGTTTGCAAAACCACCGCAGCGAGCATTGCTAAATTCGGCAATTTGTTTTTTAGTCTCTGCATCAAAAACTCTAACTACAGCCTTGTTGTCGTAAGTGCCAGAGAGCAAAATATGCTTCTCATCCCGACTAACATCAAAAGAGTTTACATTAATGTCTGTGTTGAAAAGCTTAGTACTTTTATCATTTTCGAATTTGTACACCCCGCTAGAGACTGAGTCGATGTAGTAAAAACCACTTTTTCGATATTTCAAAAACTCATATCGCCCTTGTGATGAAACAATGTCTTTTACAAGGATAGTCTCGTCACTTGATGGAATCGATGCTATAAAATCAGTCCAACCTTCATCTAGCGATATGCCATAAACTGAATTAAACAGGTGCGGAAAACTGAACATATTCTTAAAGCCGTTTATCAATTCGTAGAACTTCTGTTTGCCATAATGTTCTCGTATGTAAGCGACAAAGGCTCCGCCTGCTATGTACTCAAGGTTTTTATAAGGGCTCGTGCGAAGATTTCCACCGAGTAGGCGATAATGTGGGAATTTCTGCTCTCGTTTGGCTTCTCTTAAAATAAAAGTTGCAAATGGATAATTGAGCCGCCCTTCATCTCGCCTACTCTCAAAAGCCACTGACAAGCCCTCAACCATAAAATTAGGTAGGAATATACCGTTACAAAAATAATCGCCAAAGAATGTAGAAAAGCCATTCATAACCGAGCCGTGCAGTTTCATAATAAAATAATGGGCAAATTCGTGTTCAAACACGGACAAGGTCGTATTGTCAAAATTCAGCAAATCGCCACTATCTGGATGTGTGATATAAAGCACAATGTGAGACAGAGTAAACGGCGAATAATAGGCATTGAGCAACTTCTCATCGCTTGTTAAAACCACACTTATTTTACTCAACTTCCACTCCACTCCAAAGTATTCCTCGGCTTCATGAAGCACAGTTTCTGCATTGTTTCGTAGCATTTCTGCAGTAGATTTCAACGATGGCGGATAGATAAACTCAAAGTTTTCAGAAGCGATGGACTTTAGCCCTGGCATACCTCGATGCACACTACTCACAATTGGTAAGGTTGCAAAAGAAGCAAGACTTACACAAAAAAAGACTAAAAACACTAAAACACACTTTTTCATACCTAAACTCATATCGCGCCAAGTTGGAATCGAACCAACGACTCACAGCTTAGAAGGCTGTTACTCTATCCCCTGAGTTACTGGCGCAAGCATCTTCTTATAGTATAACACAAAATTTAAGAGTGTTCAATAGATTTTGAAAAAAAATTTCGCTTTTGCCGACAGTAAAAAATATTGTCCACTCATCATTTTCCCATACATTTTACATTTAAGGTTGAATTGAAGAACCATTATTGCATTCTTCTAATCGACATATAGCCATCTCCGTGCTCAAGGTGTGATACGGATAGTAGACAGTCCGCATCCGTCTTGCATTAGCTACTTTATATATTTCTTTACTGCTTTTATTTAAGTAAAAGTGCCACTTGCGATAAGTATAGCCCATCCAGTACATAATTTCTCTATCATACACTTCGCCTGAGGTAGTTAATTTACCCTTACATTCATCAAGCATACATTCTAAAACATACTCTTTACCTGCCCATTGCAAATGATCAAACTCCAAATCTAGTTTTTTTGCAATATCTGAAAGCATAAATGCTTTTACAAAGGCTTCACTTGCTAACCCTTTTTGCACTGACAATTCAAAAAGACGACCTTGCATATCAGAAAGTGATGATTGAAAACTACTCATCAAAGTTGTTCTCCTTTAATATTTCGTCAAAAAACCTGCCTTCTCTACGATATTTAAGTAGTACTTCGTCCGTGAGATTAATCCCCTCTTCTCTCTGTTGTATACTCTTATTACGAAGTATCAAGAGTTCAAAAAGAGACAATTTCTTGCTATCAAGAAGTTCAACATTCTCACAAGATTTTTGTGTCTTTAAAACATATTGAGTTCCAAGATCTAAAGAAGAAAGACTGTGAAGAAGTGCTATGTCCGTTATTTCTTTTTCCAAAAAACTATTGATCACCCGATACATTCTGTCATCAGCGATCGCACCAGATATTACATCATACCCATATACCATCCTTTCGTACTTCTTATAAATGTGACTGCCTTTAACCTCTTCCATATATCCCCTAAAATATGCAATAAGCATAGCCCAATCGAGACCCACAGGGACATTTAGAAGCTTTAATCCCGTTAAATCCAACTTTATTGTATAAACACTAGGTTGGATCTCTGAAGAAATCAAAGTCAACGGCTGCATAGGATTCGTTCCACAATAGAAGCCTTTTCCAAAGTCGCAGTATTCTCTGCTTATTGGAGCAATTTTCCCAACAATCCCTTTTTTTGATCCGTGATACAAAACTAAAGAATGCTCATCATTCTTGCCATTATAATCATTTACAATATGGGAAGACAAGTCAACATTGTACTTCTTGGCAAGTTTAAACAACTGTAACTGTGCAATACGATTAGGCAAATTCTTCCTATTTTCCCAGCGCGACACAGACAAAATTGTTGTGCCAAGTGCTTTGGCAAATTGATCTTGAGACATATCCAATTGCTCACGCATAATCTTTATCAATTTATACATATATACCTATCAAACTACAATATTTTTATCATATCATTTGATAATATTTTTGTCAAGTCAATGTTAAAACTCATTACATTTCGGACACATTTCTCACTAACGATCTTATAGATCTTCATACGAATTTAAAAAAAATTCTCAAAAATTTGAAAAAATAAACAAAAATGTGATATAATGTACAGTAGAAGTAAGGTTATACCTTACACTGGAGGATATTATGATTTCCCTTTTTGTAGCTTTAGTTGTTCTTATAGTCGGCTATCTACTCTATGGCAAATTGGTTGAGAAGGTGTTCGAACCGAACAATGCTCTCCCAACTCCTGCTATAAAAGAGCCTGATGGGGTTGACTATGTTCCACTTCCAACTTGGAAGGCTTTCCTAATTCAACTTTTGAATATTGCGGGCTTAGGACCTATCTTTGGTGCTATTTCTGGTGCTATGTGGGGACCGTGTGTCTATATGTGGATCGTAGGAGGCACAATCCTTGCAGGTGGAGTGCACGACTTCTATTCAGGAATGCTATCTGAAAGAAACGACGGAGCATCAATCTCAGAGGTTACAGGTAAGTATCTTGGACCTATTATGCACAATGTGATGAGAGTATTCTCAATTATACTACTCGAACTCGTCGGTGTTGTGTTTATGGTAGGACCGGCAGGTCTTCTTGCACTACTTACACCTAGTTGGCTAAATGTTCAAGTGTGGACTGTGATTATTCTCATCTATTACTTCCTTGCAACATTCCTACCTGTTGATAAGATTATCGGTAAGATTTACCCTGTATTTGGTATTCTTTTGATAATCATGGCACTCGGTGTTGGAATAAGCACACTTATAAACAGTGCAACCCGCCCAATGATGGAACTTACATTCAAGAACTTATACCCAGCAAGTGGGATCGACAGTGCAACAGGGGCTGTCACTGGTGTAAAACCAATTTGGCCACTTATGTTCATCACTGTAGCTTGTGGTGCAATTTCTGGCTTCCATGCAACACAGTCGCCTATCATTTCTCGCTGTATTAAAAGCGAAAAAGCAGGTCGCCCTGTATTCTACGGCGCAATGGTTGCAGAAGGTATCATCGCTCTTATCTGGGCAGCAGCTGCGGTTGCATTCTTCTGGGACAAAGACGGAAGTGGCACAGGACTTCAGGCACTTCTTGCAGCAAAAGGCGGAAACTCAACCACAGTCTACACAATGTGTGTAGGACTTCTTGGAAAGGTTGGAGCAGTGCTTGCCTTACTCGGTGTAATTGTATGCCCTATAACTTCAGGCGATACCGCATTCCGTTCTGCAAGAATGACAATCTTCAACTGGTTCAAGCTCGATGAAAAATCTGTAAAGAACCGCTTGTTGATCTCCGCTCCACTACTTTTAATTGGATACGGAATCTCATTCATCAACTATAATGTAGTTTGGCGATACTTCTCATGGGCCAACCAGACTCTTGCTATGATTGTGCTTTGGGCAGCTTCTGTATACCTTGCCACAAACTACGGCAAGAATCCAAACAGATGTTGGCTTACCGCACTTCCTGCAACATTTATGTCGGCAGTAAGTATCACATACCTATTCTATGCACCAGAATGCTTCAACCTCGGTTCTAAAGGACACGGCGGAATGGTTGCATCTTATGTAGTTGGTGCAGTAGCAGCAGTTATATTCCTTGCTCTATTCATCTTCCTTCCTTATTCTCATAGAGAAAAGAGCCTTGCTCGTCAAAAGGCTTGCGATATCTCAAGAGCAGCAGAGGCAGCCGCAAGAGCAAAAAGAGCATAATGAACAGAATGTTCAAAAATAGACAAATTGTACAAAAATAGACATTTTGTTGATTTTAAAGATTATTTCTAAAGTAGTTTAATGCTACTTCGAATTTAGGAGCAAGAGGCAGTAGAAAAGCCTTTTGCTCTTTTGTTTTAGGATGAACAAAGATCAAACTGTAGGCTTCGAGCATCAGACCAAGGTTCTCAATATCGCGAATACGATTTTTGCCGTACACAGTATCGTTCACAATTGGATGACCGATTGATGATAGATGCACCCTGATTTGATGAGTACGCCCCGTTTTAATAGATACATCGACAAGGTTCACTGCATTCTTGCCGTTTTTACCGTAGAGTACCTCTTCCTCAACCTTATACGAAGTAAAGGCTTCTCGTCCTTCACCAGGCTTTTGCACCGCGAACTTCTTGCGATTAGAGGCGGAGCGTGCAAGCGGTGCATCAATTTCGCCAAATGGTGCTTTGAATTTGCCGTAAGAGAGAGCCTTGTACTTTTTTTGAACCATATGATTTTTGAACTGTTCGATAAGATTGTCGGCACTCTCTCTATTCTTGGCAATCACCATAAGCCCTGATGTGTCTTTATCCAAACGGTGTACAATGCCAAGGCGATAATCATTTATAAAAGTCTTATCATCGCCTTTATATCGTAGGAGCAAATAATCATAAAGTGTGCCACTCTCCACTCCTGCACCGTGATGAACGATAAGACCGTCTGGCTTGTTTATAACGAGAATATCGTCGTCTTCAAACAGAATTATATCATCTAAATTAAAAGGGACACCTCTTTCAGCAGAATTATCACTCACCGACTGCCTCTTTTACAAACTCGCCTATGATCAAATCGATGATTGCAATAACTAAGCCTGCTCCTGCAGAAATGCCGAACTTTGCAAGGAAATCTTTAGTATCGTCATCGGAGAACTTAACACTGCCAAGTGCGGCATTGAGGATTGGGAATGTAAGAGCGGTTGCACCAAGCGTGATCACTTCCACACGCCTGAGCTTATGAAGCCAATCTGGAAATTCAGACGAACCGTATGGGTCGTAACCGAACGATACTTTAAACTGCTCTCTCTCCGCTTCTGTCATTTCATCCGCATCGTTTGTTGTGGTTGTAGCAGCTGCAAAAAGTGGTGAAAAAAGCAGCGAGAAGACTAGTAAAAATGCGATTAGCTTTTTCAAAGCACCCCTCTTGCACCGAATATATTTGTGCCAATTCGAATCATAGTGCTTCCCTCGCTCATCGCGATTTTGTAATCGCTACTCATACCCATACTGAGAGTATCAAGGCTAAGGCTCGGGTGTTCTTTAGCGACAGTTTCCATAACTTTTCTGCAATGAGCAAAAGAGGTTGCCACTTCACTATCGCTACCGTTTAATGCCCCCATTGTCATCAAGCCCTTTACTTCAATGCCTTGTTTAGTTTCAATGCCTTCTAAAGCACGAATGAGATCGTCGTCTGTGGCAAAGCCAGTTTTTTCACCGTCGTGAGCGGTGTTCAACTCAAGCAATATTTTAATTCGCTTGTTTATGGCAATAGCATGCTCGTTGATCTTATCAAGAAGTTTCAAGCTATCCACACTGTCGATATAATCAACTAGTGGCAGAACGGCTTTGACCTTATTAGACTGGAGATGACCGATTAGGCGAAGATTGAACGGATGAGACGAGAGTACAGGATTATCAGAGCGATTTGAGAACTTTGCTTCAATCTCTTGAACATAGTTCTCGCCGATGTTATTCACACCGTATGGAGAAGATAGCACCGCTTCGATCATCTCGAGCGGTTTTGTCTTACTCACTGCGCATAAAGAGACACTTCCTTCTTTTAGACCGAGGCGAAGTTCTTCATCTCGCATTTCGGTGATAACCTTCTCTAGGTTGCTAATTATATCGATCATAATGATATATAATACAAAAAAAAAGATTTTTTTGCAAAAGATACGATTCTATGTTATACTATAAGAAGAATAACATTTAATAAAAAAGGTAGGATCAAAGAGATGTCAACAATTTATCATGTTTCAAAACGCGAAAACGACGGCCGCGAATGGAAGGTATTCATTCAGGGCTCCGACAAAGTCATTAAGCTTTTCCCAACACAGGCAGAAGCACTTGAATATGCCACGACGCTGGCTAAAAACAAGAACGACGGCAGTTCCGTTCGCTTACATGGGCTTGATGGCAAGATGAGGAAATATTGGGGCTAACCCAATATTTCCTCATCCTTCGAGATAATCCCTAGAATCTCGGGCGATATTTGAAAAGTCAGCGGCAAAGCACTAGGTAATACACAAAGTATGACCGTCGTTTGCTTTGCCACTTCAACTTTCCAAATCTCATCCCGATCTTCGTCGGGGGCTGAGTTGTGCCACCAGATAACGATCAAAATCTCTCGAGATATCTTGTTTTTACGAGATATCTTTTTTTTTTAATTTTGCACAGCAAAATTTTCAAGTCAGTTTATACCCCTAGTAAGTTAAAAATTTTTGCTTCAGCAAAATTAAGAAAGATAAATACACATTATTAGATAAGAGTTTTTATCGCATTAACTACTAGGCACATCCTTGCACCCGACGAAGATTGGGATGGATTTTGCAAACTTGAAGGGGAAAAGCAAATGAAGGTCGTACTTTTTGTACTGACGAATGCTCTGGCTCTGACTTTTCAAATATCGCCCAAGATTCTAGGGATTATCGTGTTAGGATTTTGTTTACCTAATAAAAATTAGGTAAACAAAATTGACACAATCAAATTCTAAAAAATTTGATTGTGTCGATAGTCCCCCTTGCCCCATTAGCAGGGCCGGCACAGATGATTATACTGTCGTTCGCTTTCAGATCTAGCATCGCCTTTGCATGCAACATCCCATAATGGAAAATCACATCCGATGAGGTGTATTTATCGCCAAGCACTGGCAACACTCCCCAACTAAGGTTTATCTTTCGCCAGGCTCGTTCATTCGTGGTGATACCAACAATCGGCATTGGTGGACGGAAGCGACTCACTATTCGAACGGAAGTACCAGTTTTTGAACATACCACAATCGCTTTTGCATTTATGTCGATGGCTAAATCACAGGTAGCATGGCTGATAGCATCAATTTCGTTTTTAAAATCGTAGTCAATGTGCTTGCGGAAGCGGCCGATATAGTTTATGTCCTTTTCGGTTGTTTCGCAGATGTTTGCCATTGCAAGTGTCGCTTCAACAGGATGCTTTCCTGCAGCACTCTCACCTGAGAGCATAACAGCGGAAGTTCCGTCGTATACGGCATTTGCAACATCGGAGATTTCAGCACGAGTTGGACGCGGATTCTCAATCATCGATTCTAGCATTTCAGTTGCAGTAATCACACGTTTTCCGTGCAAACGACACTGTGTTATCAAATATTTTTGAATTGACGGAAGGTTTACATATGGCACTTCAACACCGAGATCGCCACGAGCAACCATAACACCATCTACATATTTAAAAATGCCTTTGATATTATCAATACCCGCCTGATTCTCAATTTTTGCAATAATTTCAACTTCCTCGCCACCATTTTTGTCTAGAAAGTTTCTAAGCGACTTCACATCGCTCTCGCGAGATACAAAAGATGCGGCAACAAAATCAATCTCGTTCTTAAGACCAAACAGAATGTCTTTCTTATCGTAGTCTGAAAGGTAAGTTTCACTTGCGATATGACCTGGGAAATTCATACTCTTACGATCAGACATCACTCCACCATTTACAACCTTTGTAATCACATCGGTGTCAGTTTTGTTCTCAACGACGAAGCTTAACAAACCGTTGTTGACTAGTATTGTCTGCCCTATTTTGATATCGCGAGCAAGGTTTTTATAGCTGACACTAACTATAGTTTCATCGCCTTCAACATCGCGAGTGGTAAAAGTAAAAGTATCACCACTTTTTATTGTAACTTTGTGATCTTTAAATGTGCGGATCCTATACTCTGGTCCTTTTGTGTCGAGCATAATGGCAATAGGCAACTTCAACTTGTCTCTCACCTTTTTGATAAGGTCAATCTTCTTCTGATGTTCCTCGTGTGTACCGTGCGAGAAGTTAAGGCGTGCAACATTCATACCAGAGAGAGCCATGGCCGTGAGCGTTTCTTCATTTTCGCTAGCAGGGCCTATCGTGCAAATTATCTTCGTATTCCTCATAGGGATATTATACCCCAGAAGTTGCAATTTTGCAACTTCTGGGACGATAATCGCTAGGATCTCTTGCACCTTTCGCGAAGTCAGCCCTTAAGCGCTAGGTAATACAAAAAGTATGACCGTCGTTTGCTTAAGGGCTTCAACTTCGCGAAATCCATCAAGATCTCCGTCGCGTGCTAGGTTGTGCTTCTCCCGAGAGATTCCTTAGGTTCTGACAAGATCTTCGTTGGGGCTGGGTAATTACTTCTCACGAGAGAGTTTTTTTAATTTTGCTTTGCAAAATTATTATTGCACGATTCTCTAAACCATTATCTATTTAGAGAATTAGGCAATTTTCATATATACTCAAGCCATGAGTAATCAGAGAAATTACCGCCTGTCAAACTTTTGCTTAAAGTAGTTTCTCACATCATCTATCTTATACAATTCATCAAGAAAATATTGAAGATTCGCTTCCCTGTCTTTCTTACGAAGTTCAAGAATCTCATCATAATCAATATTTAATATTTCGCACAATTCTTTACCTGTCAAAATATGCGAATAATCAAACTTCTTTTTAAATCCATTGTAGATTATTTCTTTATCATCTTGATTAAATGAACAAATGTAAAATTCTGCAACAAATGGAATTCTTGCCCCAAATATCGTGGAGAATGTAGATAAATGTTCGTACTCGCCTTGCGATTTTTTTGTATCAAAAGCATCGCCATCTTTCAACTCTACGATTTTACAAACCCGATTTACTTCTACAACAAATACCAACAAATCTGGCTCAATTCCCTTTAAAGCATCGATATAATAAACTTTACTCTGCTTGAACACTTTCTTCGTACAAACATACACACCTTGTGGCATGGCTCCTTCAATTGCTTTAAAAACAAAGGAATCTAGTTCATCGATAAGCTTAGAACGATCTAAAATCATCTTCTCAAGTTCTGTACCATTTGATATGACAGTTGATTGCAACTTGGAGATTAAACATCCTAATTCCTCGTTTCCAAGCAATCTCGAATATCCAGAATGTCCATCCTTTCTACCTTTAGCATTTTCTATTAACACTCTACTTCTCCATATACTAAATCGCATCCGATAAAATCAACATCCAAACCTTTAGTAGCCTCAAGCACAGAGAACCCACCTGCAGCAGGATCTAGCACAATATCACCTTTATTTGTAGTAGCTCTAATAAGTTCTTTTTCAAGCATAACAGGTTTTGAATGTGGATGATTCTTATGAGTAATTTGCTCGCTCCAAACATCAGGAATTGAATGAATATGCCATGTGGCTTTTGCCAGAGTAGGCTTCTTTTGTATGACAACAAGATACTCAGAACATCTTCGTGTTCTATACCCCATTCCAATTTTTCCCTTGTCCCACACAATCATATCTACAGTAGAAAATGTTTGAATCTCGCTGAGCCATCCATTTACCCCTTCAACCAAATGAAACTTATCCACCCATAAAAACAAATAGCCACTAGGAAGAAGCACTCGTTCTATCTCTTTTAAGAAAGAAACAATTGTGCCTTCACTCATCTGCGGAAGATTACTTCGATCTTTTCCTCGGCTTTTCCCCTCGTTTCCATATTGAAGTTTATCAAGAACACCGCGATATTGAGGATCAAAAAAGCAGATTCTAACACTCTCTGAAGAAATGGAACTTAATAATAAAAGTCCATCGCTTTTAATCTTCGTGTTCAGAGGAAATTCATTCTTTAACTCTTTTGCTTCCATAATGGTGTTAAAACTGGTGCTAGTCTCCATATTAACATTGTATAACTCAAGGCAACTATTGTCAATAGTTGCCTTTTGTTTCTACACGATAATCGCTAGGATCTCTTGCGCCTTTTGCGAAGTCAGCCCCAAGGCGCTTGAATGTACACAAAGTACATCCGTGCACTAGCCTTGGGGCTTCAACTTCGCAAAATCCATCAAGGTCTCCGTCGCGTGCTAGGACGTAACTTCTCACGAGAGAATCCCTAGGATCTCGGGCTATATTTGAAAAGTCAGCACGGATGCCTAGGTAATACACAAAGTATAACCTTCGTTCGCTTTTCCCTGAGTTTGCAAAAGGCGCAGGGGATCCTAGGGACTTCAGGAAAAGAGAAAAAACAAAAAAAAATACCTTTTTTTGTTTTTTTATGTTATAATATAAGAAGAAAGGATAAAAAGATGAGCAACTCTAAAATCGATGTAAAGATCAAAACCCTTGGCGAATGTAAAATCCCTTCGCCTATCGTTATGGCAATTGACGAGAATAACACTCGTGCAAATTACACTAACGACAACGATGCAATATACTTGTTCGTTGACAAACTCAGTGCAAACGACCAAACGGTAGAAGCCGCAGGCCCACGCGAAAAGATCTACTTCAATCCTAATCGTGTGCATGCGGCTATCGCAACTTGCGGTGGAATTTGCCCAGGGCTTAACAATATCATCCGCTCAGTTACTCGATGCTTGTGGTACGGCTACGGTGTAAAACGCATAAGCGGTATTCGCTTCGGCTATCGCGGACTACTTCAAGATACTCCATACCCATTTATGGAACTCAACCCTGATGTTGTAGACGACATTCAGGAAAAAGGCGGAACAATACTAGGATCGGCACGTGGTGGCGGAAAAGAAGTAGAAGAGATTGTAGACACACTTGAACGCCAAAACATAAACATTCTGTTCTGCGTAGGCGGAGACGGAACACTCAGAGGCGCTGCCGACATCCAAGCAGAAGTTGAAAAGCGCGGTCTTAAAATCGGCATAGTCGGCATCCCTAAAACCATAGACAACGATTTACGCTATATGCAAAGTTCGTTCGGTGTGAACACTGCAGTATCAATCGCAACTACCGCGGTTCGCTCTGCTCATACTGAAGCAAAAAATGCGATCAACGGCATAGGTCTTGTCAAAGTGATGGGAAGAGAGGCAGGCTTCATTGCCGCACAAACCTCACTTGCACAAAGCGATGTGAACTTCTGCTTAATTCCAGAAAATCCATTTGATCTCTACGGCGACAACGGATTTTTACATCATCTTGAGAAGCGAATACTTTCTCGTGGTCATGCTGTTGTACTCGTTGCAGAAGGAGCGGGCCAAGAACTCTTGCCCAAAACTGGCAGAAAAGATCTCTCTGGAAATGTGGTCTTTGCAGACATCGGCTTGTTCCTAAAAGAGAAAATCAAGGATCATTTCAAGGCTAAAAAGATTGAAACCAATGTAAAATACATCGATCCGTCCTACATCATACGATCAGCCGCTGCTGATAGTTATGATGCAATCTTCTGTGCTCGCCTTGGGGCTCATGCCGTGCATGCTGCTATGGCTGGTCGCACCTCAGTTGTGGTTGCTCTTATGCACGACAACTATGTAAACTTGCCAATCAGCCTTGTAACAAGTGGCAAAAACAATGTAGATATTTCTGGCAACCTCTGGAGAGATGTGCTTGAAAACACAAGGCAGCCACACAGTATGAAAAATAACGAAAAATAATCCTCTCTGCGGTACTTAACAAATGATAGCTATTTTTTGTTAAGTATCGCTTTTTATAAAACTGGCTCTTCTCTAAATAGGGTTAGCGCACTTATTGAGGCATTTTTATTTTGACCTTTGACAAAAGGATAAAATTCAGAAAGCACACTTGCAAGGGAAGCACCAGTGGTAAGCACATCGTCAAAAAGAACAAAATTAGTAAATCGTGGCAAGACCCCCTTGAGCATCGCCTCGTTCAAGCCGTATTTTCCACTTGAACTTATTAGCCTATCCTTGCTTGAAAGAGTCTTTTGTTGCTTAGCATGCTTTTTTAGAAGTTCAACTCCAGGACACCACTTATAATCTAACCCTTTCAAAATCTCTATGCACTGATCAAAGCCACGAGTGCGAAAGCCCTTTCTTGAACACGGAAGCGGAATAATCAATGTCTTATCCTTGTCAAAATTAGCATCTAGATACTCTTTCACACTGTCGATGAAAAAAGGCTTGGCTTTTTCATTCCCCTCCATTTTGTATTGAAGCAATAAGGTTCTCGCCTCGCCTTCGTAACGGAAAAGGGACTTCACCTTAACTTTAGCTCTAGTACTTGCACCATCGCTTTTCTTGTACGAAAAGGGCAAATCGTCTATGCTAGCAAAGTCCGTCTTGTATTTAAAACTCATCACAGCCTTATAACAATCGTCGCAGAGAAAACTATACGGCGATATTAGTCGCTTGTCGCATTCCTCTTCGCATACGATACAGGGGCGAAACATAGAGAAAAAATCCTTAATCGATTTAAGGTTCAACCTTTCAACTCCTCTTGAAGCTTCTTTATAAAAAGCATCGCATCAAACGGAGTGCTGTTATTCACATCAAAGTTTTCAATATCGTCTTTCATATTTAACAATCTTGGGTCCGCATTAGCAGAAAGAACTTCATCGTTTTCATCATCGTCGCTATCAAACAAAGTGTGCGAATAGAATTGCATCGGATCAGAACTCTTGCTTTCTCTTAAAGACTTCTCCGCTTCTTTTAGCACACTCTCTGGCACTCCTGCAAGACGAGCAACATGAATTCCATAGCTTGATGAAGCCACACCTTTGATAACTCGACGTAAAAATCGCACATTGCCGTTTTTTTCTTCAACCTCAAGAGTAAGCGGAGTTATGTTCTTCTCCAACTCGGTATATGCAAGCTGCAAATAATGAGTTGCAAAGAGCGTTTTGATCTTTCGGCGAGCCATAAAATGCATAATGCTCTCGGCAATCGCCCTACCATCATCAGAGCCTGTACCCCTGCCAATCTCATCGAGAATCACAAACGAATCTTTTGTACTCAAGCGAAGAATCGATGCCGTCTCCTTCATTTCAACAAGGAAGGTACTCTCGCCTTGAGCAATATTATCGTTAAAACCAAGTCGCGAGAATATCCTATCAACTGGTGTGATAATAGCCTCATCCGCACTCACAAAAGAACCTAGTTGTGCCATAATGATGAGCAAGGCATTTTGCCTTAAGTATGTGCTTTTACCAGCCATATTAGGACCTGTTATCAATAGAAAACTATTACTATTAGTATTTACATCGATGGAATTTGGAACGAATCGCCCTTTCTCCGAAAACTTCTCTACAATCGGATGACGAGCATTCTGAAGTTTCAATTCGCCAGTTGTGGTAAATTTCGGGCGCATGTAATTATTGTCAACGGCGGCAATCGCAAGGCTGATGAAAAAATCCAACTCCTTCACCCCAAGTGCGAGGTGTAAAATATCATCAGCTTTTTCGTTCACCTTTAGGGCAAGTTCGTTATACAACGATTTTTCAAGCCGCTCCGCATCAAAGGCACTTCTCTCCTTTTCTTTCTCAAGTTCTTTAAGCCTTTCTGTGATATAGCGTTTTCCTGAAACAAGTGATTGCTTTTCAATCCAACTACTAGGGACTCTTGGAATTCCTGCAGGCGTCACATCAAGTGTGTAGCCATAAAGCTTGGATTTGCCTAAGCGGAGGTTCTGAATTCCAGTTATCTCCTTTTGCTCTTCAACATAGGCATTTAAAATCTCATCACCTTTTTCAATGAACATTCGGTATTCATCAAGTGTAGAATCTATGCCTTTTTTAATAAGCACCTTCGAAGTTATATCGTCGTCTAGGGTTGCATCAATCTCTTGACCTAAGGTAAAAAGTGCAGCTATATGCTCTTTATCAATGTATTTAAAAAGCGGAGCATAGTCTTTAAAATGACCGTTCAGAATTTGCCTAATAAAAATTAGGCTCTTTGAAAGGCGGAGCAACTGAAACTTCTTAATACTCTCGCTTCTGAATATGGAGTTCAAGCGTTCAATGTCGTAAACACTCATCAACAGATTTTTAACTCTATTTCGCTCATCCGCATTCGAGATAAAATACTCAACTCTGTTAAGCCGTTCCTCTATAGCCTCAATAGAACGAAGCGGAGAAATCAGCCTCTCTTTCAAAAGACGAGCACCCATACTCGTAGAAGTGCGGTTTAACACACCAAAGAGCGATTTTGTACTGCTACCATCCGATGAACTCTTTACAATCTCAAGGCTTTGAAGCGAACTTTCATCAAGCAAAAGCGTATCTTTTTCACCCTCGCTTTTCAAACACGAAATAGATATTAACTTATCAATGCCAAGTGTCTTAAAATAATCGAAAAGCCCAGCAACCGCCCCCCAAAGCATAGAGGTGTTAGGAATTTCAGCAAACGATACGGTAATCGAGCCCAAGCATTCCTTAACACTATCTATGCCAGAGCGAACATTAAACGACGAATACGGCAATTTATTAACGATTATATCCAAACCATCAAGCTGAACTCGCTTTTCCTTGTCTGTGAAATAATCATCGTCGCTCACAACCACTTCTTTGATTTTGCAGAAAGAAATAAACGATAAAAGCGCTTCAAAAGTCTCAAATGATCTTACGAAGAAATTGCCAAGTGAAATATCAGCCCTACAAGTGTAATAAATACCATCAACACTATAAAAGGCCATAATGTAGTTGCTCTCGGCACAGTTTAGAAAATCTTCATCAACCACCGTTCCAGGAGTAATTAGACGCACAACCTTTCGCTCCATAAGTGTGCCAGACGGTGTGCCGACCTGTTCACAAATGGCGACCTTCTTGCCAGCATCAAGCAAGCGCTTAATATAGGATGTAGCCGCATGATAGGGCACACCGCACATAGGAGTATCGACTCGGTGAGTCAGAGTGAGATTGAGTAGAGCGGACACTTCAATAGCATCCTTTTCAAACATCTCGTAAAAATCGCCAAGGCGAAAGAATAACACGGAATCCTTGTTCTTTTCCTTGAGACGAAAATACTGCTCCATCAATGGGCTTACTTTCATACAGCAAGCCTAGAATAGAGAGGTGCTAATAGAGAGCACAGGTCGAATGTAATTGAATATACCGCCAGTCTTCCAAGTGACACCTTGAGTATCCGAGAACGAATAGTTGCCAACAAAGTAAAGTCCTAGTGGGAAGCCAGACACCTTCAATCTAAAGCCAAGCCCAACCGCACCGTACCAAGTGATTGCAAGTTTTTTACTAAGGCTAAGTTCAGGTGCAGCAGCGGTTAAAGATGTAAAGGCTTCAATGTTTATAACATCGGTCACGATTGGGAACGACAACTCAAGAATATTATCCCAGAGGAACGAAAGGTCGTAAACCGAATCTGTACCGCGAGAAATCATCATACCGTCGATGTACAACATCTCGCTCTTCGTCGCACCGTATTTAGGATCGTGCCACTGCCAGCCGTTTTCTCTACCCGCATCAACATCACAATGCCACCACTGAGGAAGCATCAAGCCAAGATTCGATGTGAGACTGAGTACCAAAGAACGCGGACGTAAGCCCTTGCCAACTGAGAACAGCGAAATATAACCTGATACGCTCGTGTTGCTCTTTATATAGTTAGAAAGCCCACCAAGAATACCGCCTGCATAAGTGATACTCTCCGAAATCAAATACCCACGAGTGGTGTTTTCAACAAAGTCTCTACCGTCCCACGAAATGGAGAGAGAAAGACTATTAGAGAACTGCCAGCGCTGATTGTATTGATAGATCAAATATTCGTATGGTATACCCTCGTTTTCGTTGTAGTACACCTTGTTCAAGCCGAAACTTAAAGAACCAGAAAGAGTAAGCCGTCCTGGATTAAACGACCAAGTATATCCTGTGTTATATCCAATTGAGAATCGATACATCTCATAATTCATCAAATACTTGGATGCGGGCAAGGTTTCGTTTCGTGCTTCCCATTCGGCATAACTGTTGTAGCCGTACGGATAAGCCCTGTTCCTGCCAAAGAGATAATCAGAATTAGGATTTTTACGAAGCACATTGGTTTTATACGAACGTTCAAATTGGAAGAACACTCCATTTGCCCAACGCTTGTCTCCGACCCAACTGTCGCTCCAAGAGAGATTCACGGCTTGATAGTCGGTTGTAACTTGAACTCCTGCACTGAGTTTCATTCCCTTGCCTGCAAGGTTCTTATCCGAAACACTCGCAAGGAACGAAATTGGGAAGCCCGTGTTATTACCGCCGAAGGTTAAGCCGAGTGTCAAATCCATTTGTTTGCTTTCGGTGACTATAATCTCGACACTCACTCCTCCCTCTTCATCGCTTGGCTTTAAGGAGTAATTCACATCGCTCACTAAAGTGGTGTTATACACATTTTGCAGACTCTTTATTAAATTTGCTCGCGAGAACACTTCACCTGGCTTGAGTGTAACTTCTCTCAGGAACACATAGTCCTTTGTTTTTAAGTTGCCACTTATTGTCACCTCGGTGATGTGGGCTTGTATGCCTTCGTTTATTGTGTAGATGATGTCGATTGTGCCTTTCTCTTCACTTCGTGTTTCTCTTGACGAGTATGTGCTGAAAATATAACCGTTGTCGTAATACTCACCCATCACATTTTCAAAATCGGCATTGATCTTATCGTAGTTTAGAATATCGTTATTTTTTAGCGATATTTTTGATCTGAGAACTGCAGTGTCAAACTTTTCAACTCCGACAAAGGTTATTTCTCCAAGGCGCCATTGCCACCCCTCGTTTATTGTGAAAGTCACAATGTAGCGGTGACCATCGATTTCTGTGTTTTCACTCACATCAACAAGGTCTTTTGATCTTACTGTAACATCTACAAAACCTTTTTCGTGATAGAAGTTAATCAATGCATCGATATTACTTTCGAGTTTGCTGTCATCGTAATATCCGCCGACTCGCATTGCCTTGTCGTTAGAACGCATTGCTGAAATTAACTCTGACGGATTGAACGAATATGCTCCTTCAAAGGCGAATTCATTCACTCGCGATTGCAAGCCTTCCTCTACGGTGTATACAATATCAACTATGTTCTTTTCGTCATCTTCTGTATACGAGGATGAGACGGTAGCACTTCTAAAGCCGTTCTCGTGATAGCAATTAAGCAAGTCAGACTCGCCTTTTCTCACATCCATTGAGAAGAATGCCCCACGTTCTTTTATCTGCAATGCTCGTCTCAAAGTTCTATCGTTCAACTTTGCATTGCCAGCAAAGGTTATTGTGTTGATGCGCCTGAGTTCCTTAAAGTCAAATATAACAACAAGACGACCATTCTCATCGCGATCAGCAGACGGATCAATCGATGCAAAACTATCAGGAAGTGCATAGAGAGCATCTTGCATTTCAGAAAGGAGTTCATAACTAAACTCATCGTCAAGATATTCGTTAAGCACTCTATCTATGTCGTCTTTTGTAAAATTAGAAAGCCCACTGTATTCAAATTTGTAAATAGGAAGCCCAAGGAACCACTCTTCGCTCTCCTCGCTATCCACACCAAAGGCTTCGTCTAGTGGCTCCTCAAAATATGTGTGAGGGTCGTTTACATCGGCATCAGTGCTTGAAGGGGCATCCTCTACTATAGCAAGAGTCCCATCGGGCTCATCTGCGAAAACATTCACCACAGATAAGAAGAAAAGAGCAAAAATCATACACAAAAATAAGTTTATATATCTACTCATAACAGAAAATGTTTTTTAACACTTATACCTATATTATCTAAAATTCCAAAAAAAGACAACTCATTTGGGCTGGAAAATACAGAAAAACTTGCTAAAGGTGTATTCCACTCCAAGGCAAATTCGATTTCGCCCTTCAATCCTTGGATAAAAAAGTCGCTTAACTTTTTGTTTTTTGCATAACTTTCCGATGAGAAAAGATTGAGTGTCGTCTGGAAAAACCAACTCTCGCTTATATGCTTTCCCAAGAATAGAGAAGTGCCGTTCAAATAACGGGCAAAGGCACTGTCTGAATACGATTTTCCACGTTCAGGAATCACATCGACAAGCAAATTGTAGAAGATCCTCTGCCTTATCGAGAACATATCAAGCCCGAGTGCCTTTTCAACTGTTGCATCAAAACTACCATTTGTAAGGCGTGGCATACTAGTAACTCGGCTTGCAACATCGAGTGCAACCGATGAAAGATACACAAGTGTTGAAATTCCAGAAGCGGTGTAAGTGCTAGATGGCAAAATATTCTGCCCCAAAATGTACATAATCTCGGCATCTGAAATTCCTGTTGAACTCGACAAATGTGGGTTTATATTATCGATCGTGGCATTATTAAGAGTAAGATAAATGTCAGTTGGCTCACCGTTTAGATCAAAATCGCGCAGTCGCGAGACAAGATTGATACTTATCCCTGCAAAATCCGAAGTGCCAAACAACTCACGAGAAAGATCAAGCCGATGCCAAGCGATGTTACCCTCAGTAATCAAAAAGTTCTTTTGGAAGTAATAAATATCTCCGCTCTGAATGTTCAAATCGCCATTCAAATAGAAACTATCGTTCTCGTAAATAAGCTCTGCACTCTGATTTTCTGCAAGAGTTGCATTGATCATCGGCGAGTTTTTAGTCGGGAATAGAAATTTTGCGCCCTGCTGCACTTTTATAAGACCGTAGAGTTTTGTATACTCGCTACCATAATTTGGAGCATTTACAGGAGGGACATAATTTGGGTCGTACATCCACGAAGGATAGCGAGCGGGGCCTGAAATTGTACCGTTTCTTGCGATTAAGTCAAACTTCAAGTCTGGATAGACCAAACGGTGTAAGCCAATCTCACAATGCCCCCACACTTCGTCCACCTCTATTTCAAGGTTTGGAACAGGAAGTGGCACAGACACCGACACAGGATTGTTTTCATCGATGTCCATAATCACTTTCATATATGGCAAGTCCCAAGAGCGAATTGTAAATTCCGCACTCGCAAAGAAATGCGAGATTCTACCTGTATCTTTGTTCTGAGCATAAACATCAGTTTTTGGAATGTTCATCGTAGTTCCGTAGAAATTTATGAGCGGATTGACGATCATACAAGTTTCTTTTTCTGCCCAGAGATACCACATTGTAGCCTTTGGTGCTTCAAGATAGCCGAAGATTTCAGGGCTGAGGAGTGGACCATAAAACCTCGCCTCGCCTCTGAATATTCCATCTAAAAATCCGACGGCATCGCTCCACACTATCATATCGAGTATCTTGAATGGAAAGTAAATATTCTTTACAGTCACATCCATAAATCCGTTTTTAATAGTGCCGTTTGCATTTAAACCAAACGAGAAGGATTTGTCAATATCAAGAGTAAAATGCGAGGCATCAAAGTCGTAAGTTCCGTTTATTATGCTACTTTTAAATGCTAAATTGTTTTTGTTTAATGTGAGTTTTCCATCAACAAGCGGAGGGAAGAAGGTGTTATCAAAATTGGCATTTAAAAGTTTTATATTTGCACTTATTGCATTTTCTAAAGAAGAGAGGCTAAACCTTTTATCAACAAGTTCTTTTATATTTCCCTCTGCATTTAGATCAAACGAAAATGGATTAGGCTCGTCTGATTGAGCGTGTAAGTACAAGAGCGATAAGGCAGCTTTGGCCAGCCCTGTTTTTAGATTCAAGGAAGCACTCGCCTTGTCAAGCTTTAACATTGATGCATAATCTAATTTTAAATCGGTGATGTTCACCTCGTCGTTTGCATAAGCAAAATTAAAACTGAAGGCATTACCTCTCTCCTCATTTTCGGAGAGTTCAACATTGCCATAAGCTGAATGAGTGGTTTTGATATCGCTCTCAAAAAGCAACATCAGCGATGCCGTATCAAACGGAATGGAAATCACCGAATTCAAATCCCTGAGATTCTTGACATTCACAAAAAGCGACACCTTATCACTATCGCTAAGATAGCTCAAATAGATATACGAAAGCTTATCAGGACTCTCTAAGGCTCCACCAAAGGTGAGGTTTTTAAAATCCCACACTCCGTTTTTAGCCGTTATGTTAAAATCGCCATTGTAGAAATTATTTCTAGTTTTAATTATGATGCTATTGAGGCTCACTCTCTCTTTCGTTGCGATACCTCTAAAACCGAGTTTCAAGGCATCCCCTACTTCAACATCGAAGGAATTTACACTGAATGTAAAACTATCCGTGAGTCGTAACACTGCATTAAAGTTCAATTTTGAACCGAGCAATTTCAAGCGCGGAATGTTTGGAGTTTCAAAGTTGTTTGCCTCAAACCGAATACTGCCATTTTTTCTATACGAACCAGTGATGCGAAGGCTTGTACACACTAGCGACAACAAACTATCCTTGATGTTTAAGCCAAGTGTCAATGGGTAATTGTAAGAATAGAGTTTTGCATTTCCTGAAAAAAGCAGATCATCTTTATCAGTGTAAGTAAATCTACCAGAAAGGCTGAGGTTTTTATCAGCAGATATCACTGAAAGATTTTTATTGCGGTCAAGTGCAATAGATGTAAGCAATATTTCATTTTTTGAAAGAGTTCCGTTAAATACAGGGAACACCTCGCCTAACTTTTGCGAAAGTGAAAACGACAAAACTGTGCTAAACAGCGAAAGCTCAGCATTTGGAATGCTCACAGTACTGTTCTCAATATGTATAAGCGAGTTTAATTTCAAATCGCTTCTTAAAGTAGAAAAGCCGATTTCACTTATAGAAAGAGATGCTCTGCCAAAAGCTTCAAACTTGTCTCTGTTTCGAACTTCCGTATTGCTTCGTAGCGAAATATTTCCGTTTATAAAGGAAGACGACGGAACGACAATTGACGGAAAGCTCTTAATGGCAAAAAGCACCTCGCTACTCAAAGCAGTAAAAGTCGTGTTCAACTCTAAAAACCTAGTGGAAATATCGTAATCGGCAGTAAGGGAAAGAGTATTAACTCCGTCATTCACCGTTTTTGAGAGCAAACTTATATTTGCTATGCTGTTTTTAACATCGGCGAAAAAGTCGAAGCTTTCGTTTATCCCTTCAAAAGCAATATCAGAAACACTAACTCTACCATTCAACTTTGGTGAGATAGCATCAAAAGTCGCATTGAACGAAAGCGAGAGCGGTGCGATAATTGTGCTTGCTGAAAAATTCAATGCACCTTTTGTAAAAAGCGATGGCGAACTTTCCGAAAGCTTATAGGCTGCAGTAAAATCGTTTACTGTAAAACTCCCCACTCCGCTATCAAAAACAGCAGAGTCAATCTCAGCACTCAAATTCTGCTCTTTCCAAGAGACAAACTCAAGGCTAAAAAGCGACTGCGGAATATAGAGCGACTCGTCTTTTAGCGAAAGATGTGTTTCCTTCAGCGGAAGATATAGAGTCTGATTACCACGGTCATTTCGTTCAATATACGGCGAGAAATTGTTTATGTTAATACTTATATCATTTTTATTAGTTTTGATATAAGTTTCGTCAAACCAGAAATTCACCTTATCGTTGTTTATAAGGTTTGCAGAACCTCCAGTTAAGTTCACTTCAACATCGGATGAACTACCAAGTGAAAGCTCAGGAATCTTTAGGCTGAAGTTTTCAAAATTCAAATCTTTATCAAAAGCCACATCAGCATAAAGATTATCCGTGCTGATATTAAAGCCTGGAGTATTTACATCGATGCTAAAATTATCAAGAGTAAGAGCAATGCGTCTTTCAAATAGGCGAAAATTAGTCTTTTTTTCTCCACTGCTATTTGGGACAACAACAGAAGCTTCTATAGAATTGTCCTCGCCTTCAATCGATTCTTCCTGTATATTTATGTGTGCATTTTTGACATACACATTAAGCGGAGTGTCTGATGATGTAAATGCAAGTAGCAGATTTATAAACGGCATACGAAGAGAGACAGTCTCTGCCTTGAAGAACGGAGTATCCTTTTCACGAAACTTCACCTCAACATTCTGTAGTTCAAACGAGCGAAACAGTGGCGAGCGATCCGTCTTCTCAGCCTTTATCTCTATGCCAAGACTGTTCAGTGTTTTTTCCTTTACACTCTCATACAACCGCTGATACGGATCTCTATTCCATACAAACAGGTACACAAAAGTGAGAATAAGAGTGAACAAAAGCACCAAACTTGAGAAAATAATACTTTTCTTCGTTACATAGAATTTTTGCACTTTGACAATACTCTCTCTATTATATAATATAATGTTTAGGACAAAAAATGAATAAGAGAAGCAAAATTTTAAAAAACTTTATCGCAATTGAGGGCTTAGATGGGGCTGGAACCACCACCCTATCATCCGCCTTGGTGTCTCACTTAAACAAAATAGGAGTGAAAACTCTAGCCACAAGGGAGCCAAGCGACGGTGCAATCGGCAAAACCATAAGAGAAGCCTATCTCTCGAAAAAGGAAGCAACCACGCCTAAAGCCCTAGCCCTTTTATATTCAGCAGACAGAGAAGATCACATAAACAACCCTACAACTGGAGTAAAACAATTACTTAAGGATTCCGTAGTAATTTCAGACCGATACTTCTACTCCTCTCTTGCCTACCAAGGTGTAAATCTAGACTTTGACTATGTCAATTCAATCAACGATTTTGAAGAGCCTGAAATCATAATTTACATAGACACACCAGTTGATGAATGCCTTGCAAGAATCGAAAAGCGAGGCGATGCAAAAGAGCTCTTCGAAAAAAAAGACTTCCTAGAAAAGACACGAGATAACTACGAAAAGGCATTCAATCAACTAGAAAACACCGAGAATTTTTACCTAACAAAAATTAGAGCACTCAAAATCGACGGTACAAAATCAAAGGATGATGTTTTTAAAACAGCCCTCTCGTTCCTTGAAGCATACTTTTTGCCAAATCTATAGCCTCTTTTGTCCCCTTGCCACTGAGTAAGCGAGCAACTTCAAGCACTCTGTCGTCACTATTCAAAGCCGAAACTTCTGAATAAGTTCGCCCGCCTCGCTCCGACTTTTTTACGCCGATGTGCAAATCAGATGCTGAGGCGATAAGCGCCGAATGGGTGATTAGAAGTATTTGTGAAAATTCAGAGAGTTCCTTTAAATAAGAGGCTAAGGCTATCGCCGCATTGCCACCAAGGCCTGTATCGATTTCATCAAATATTATCGTGTGCGATGCGGAAAACCTTGGGCTTGCTGACAGAAGCGACAAAAATAAACGCGAGAGTTCACCGCCTGATGAAATCTCTTTCACATCGCCAAGCTTCTCCCCTTCGTTTGCCGAAAACAAAAATCTTGCAGTATCGTCTTTAAAGTCGCTTCCTTCGACAACTTCTGTTTTAAATTCGCTTGACGGCATTTCTAAAGAGCGAAGATGCGAAATAGTTTTCTTATCTAATTCTGCGGCATTCTTTTTACGACTTAAGAACAGCAAATGTTTTTTCTCGCGGTACTCCTTCAACATTTTGTTGAACTTATCTTCAAGAGTTTGTAGTTCTTCGTCGCTAGACTCAAGGCCATCAAGCTTTGAGTTTATATCATCGAGTCGTTTTATTGCATTCTCAAGTGTACCACCGTACTTTCGCTTTAAGCGGTTTAAGAGACTGTCTCGCTCTTGCAATGCATCAATATCACTTTCGGTAAGGTTGATCTTTTTTAAACGAGACTGAAGATTGTCAGCAACAGTACTTAACATTTGATAAGTATCTTCAATTGTGGCAATTTCTTCTTTGAATGGTCGATCCTCTTCTCTGTCGTTCAAGTGGGACAACTCTCTCTCGGCTGTGCTTAAAAGCGATAAGGCATTCATTTCGCCTTTTGAGAGCGAGAGCAGGCATTCGTTTATTGATGAGATGTACAAGGCTGATTTTTTTACCGCCTTTAGTGTCTCTTTTATCTCATCGTCCTCACCGAGCTTTATGTTTGCACTCTCAATTTCGTTTTTGACCGTGAGCAAATAGTCTTTTTCTTCTTCGGTTTTAAGAACGGATTCTTTTATAGATTCTATCTCTCTTTTTATAGACAACAATTCTTTTTCGTAAAGTTTTACTTCATCAGCTAATTTTTTGTTTGATGAAAAGATATCGACAAAGTTCAAAGCACTCTCTGACTTCAAAAGCATATTCTGCTCTCGTTGGGACGAAAAATAAACCAGATTGCCGATTGTATCTTTTACGACTTTCTGTGCAACCGTTATTCCGTTTATGGAACATACCGACGGGCTTCCTAACTTTTTGGTTCTGGTAAGCACTAGGCTTTCGGCATCTTCAATATAGTCCTTTAAGTTCTCCCTTACATCGGAGTCTAAGTCGTCAAGCGAAAAAGTAACCGACACTGAAAAAAGAGAAGTGCCAGTTCGTATCACATCGTCGTTCAATTTGCCTTGAGAGAGAAGCAATAGAGATGAGAGAAGCATAGATTTTCCAGAGCCTGTCTCACCAGTTATAACATTAAAATGCGGATCAAATTCGATGTGTGCCTTTTCGATCAAAATGTAGTTTTGTATATCAAGCGATAAAATCACAAGTTCAATCTCCCTGTGGCTTCCACATCATTTTTTCACCTATACGCTCGGTGTCGCTAAACGAAAGGTTATCAACGATTCTCACAATCTCATTCGCTTTTTTTATAACTAGGGTCTGCTTTTTTTGCATTTTAAAGCAGGTTCTGCCGTCTATATCAACACTAGAACGAGGTGCCTTTTGTTTTTCGGAAAGCTCAATACTCAAGACTGCCGAAGAGGGGAAGACAATTCCCCTATCCATAGCCATAAACGGAGCATTCGGTGTGAAGATAAAAGCATTTGTTCCTTCTAAAATCACACTTCCACCAGCCGACATAGAATAAGCGGTACTACCGATTGGTGTGGCGATCACAACACCGTCTGCGGCAAGGCCATGAGCAAAATGCTCATCCCCACTTTTTGCATTTATCAAGAGCAAATGGCTACTCTCGCTTTTCTGCACCGACACATCGTTGAGTGCAACCTCTTTAAACAGAAGTTCGCTATTTTCACTATACAACTCAGCATCGAGCAAAAACTCGTTTTTTATAGTAGCCTTGCCGTCCAAAAAGCCCTTCAGTCCATCCTTCCAATCGTTAAAAGAAAACGGTGTGATAAAGCCCAAATCGCCTGCATTTATCGCAAAAATTGGAGTGGAAGAAGTGTAAAATTTGTGTACAACCGAAAGAAGTGTGCCATCGCCTCCGATTGAGAGAATTAAGTCGTACTCCTTTTTGCTCTCCGCTTCAAAAAACTCAGTCGCGGTGTAAAGCACATCGGTATCAAAGGCAAAGCGCAACAGAAACTTCTTCACATCGTTTGAAATTTCCATCGCTTTTTCTTTGTTGAGATTTGCAACGATCAATGCCTTTTTATTCTTAAACTCCACCGCTTGTCCTTATATAAGATGTGCAATCATCTTCGAAACGGTCTCAATTTCACTCGTTTTCAAAAAGTAATACAAGGGGAAATAGATCGTACGGCTTGCAACATATATGCTATCGCTAAGGCTGTCGTCACGAAGCGAGAGAGTAAGTGCAAGCGAATCCTCAAAGGTTCTGCCGATAGCAACCCCACTTTTCTTTGCAAACTTCTGCATATCATCAAGTTTGGAATTTAGAGTAATCGAAAAGCGGAAGGCATTGTTGTCCTCTTCCTTTATTTCAACATAAGGCTGTCCAAACAACTTATGTTTGTCTCCAACTCTTAAGAATGCTTGATTATAGAGAGCTGCAATCTCTCGGCGCTTTTTACAATAATCTCTAAAAAACTTAAGCTGAACATTTCCAAGAGAGGCATTCAAATCAGGCATACTTATTTCTTTGTACATCGATGAAGTAATTTCATTGTCAGAAAGGAGTATTGCTCCGCCTCCACAAGAGATCACATCGTTGTCTTCCAAGGAACAAACAGCGAATGCCCCCCATTCCTCAAGTCCTTTTTGCCCAACTACTGCACTGATGTCTAGTATAGTTTTTTCCCTAAACTGTTTATATTCTTCAGGAATCGGATTTTCAGAAGGCAAATATTGTATAATTGCATCGCACTTCTCTGCACCCTTCGTCCATTTTAAAATGCCAGTGAGTGGGTCTACATCGGCAAAGGCGATCTCAATTCCGAGAGAATCAAGTACTCGCTTATATATAGAAGGAGCAAGCGGAGATATGAGAACACGAGCATTTTCTCCTAAATTCAGATTTTGAAGAGAAAAGCGAATTGCATATTCAAGCGAACGCAAAGCATAAGCCTTTTTAAAAGGAACAAGCTCTTTGAAAGCCTCCTCAAAGCCACTTTTGCGTTCTCCAGGGCCTATCGCTTCGTCTGCCATAGCCTCAAGCACCCCTTGCATATCTTGGCGACGAAGGGTTGGTTTATACAAGTTTACCATTCTTTTATTTTACACCTTTTAAAACTTCTTGTCAATTTTAAAAATATAACAAGTGTTATAATTATAGAGAATGCGATAATTGGAATATCGCCCCAAAAAGTATAAAGTGTATCTGTGTTATCATAGAGCGAAACATCGTACACACCATAAGCCTTTTCAAAAAGTGGCAACAGCCCATTCACATTCCCCTTTATATCTATATAACAAGAGGCTCCGCTGTTTGTAGAACGAACGGTCGGAACCGCATTCTCAACCGAGCGGAACACGGCAGCGGATAAGTGTTGCATTTCGGAGACTTTTGAAAGCGACCAATAGTCGTTTGTAAGATTAACAATAAGTCTTGCACCGTTTTTCACACCTTCCCTCGAAATAGATGCAAAAGTGTCTTCAAAGCAGATTGGTGTAAACAGTTTTACACCGTTTTCAAGAGTGAATACTACCGTCTCATTCCCGCTGTCCCAAAAATTAAAACCACGATTTTTCAAGAAATTATACAAATGTGGCATAGCCTCCTTATTCGGAAAACTTTCAGAAATCGGCACGAGATGCTGCTTGTGATAAACTCCTTTTATACCGTTTTCGTAAAGCATAGCGGAGTTGTAATAAAGTGCAGTCTCAATATCCATCTCATCACTATCGTTCGCCATAAATGCATCGCCATTGCCAAAGATGAGCGGTGTGTTTATAAGTGATGCGAAATTCAAAAAGTCATCGACTATTGAAAGTGCAGCATAATCTTTCTTATAGGTTTTGTGCCACCTAATCGAAGGAACTATGGCGGTCTCTGCCCACACAATCAGGTCTGGCTTGTCTAAAAGTGCATCATAAGTGAGACTTTTAAGAGTATTCAAATTGTCGCGATAATGGCTGTATCCGCCTTTAAAAGTGTCGCTATTCTGCTGCACAGTCGCCACCTTCACAGTCCTTGATGGTAAAAGTTTGTTCTTGTAACTCAGCCTAATTCCACCATAAAGCAAAGTAAAAAGAAGAAGCAAGAAGGAGACAATGAGCGAAAGGCGAAGCTTAATTATCGCAATACGAAAAAAAGAAGAGCCTCTATTATCAGAGAAACACATTGCAGCAAAGGCATTGATATAAACGACCATAAACACCAAAAGCCAGATGCCGAATATATCAGAAGCTTGAAGCAGAAGCGGATACCTATACAAAGCATATGCTATATTTCCATACGAATACCCAAAGAAAAAGCACTCCTGAAGATAAAACGACACCGTGCATATAGCAGCAATTATAAACACCTTCGCCCTATCAAAAAGCAAAATCGCCCTTCGCAATATCCACAGTGTCAACCCCCACTCAACCCCCTTAAAAAGTGGCACAAGAAGAATTGCAAAGGCATCAAAACTGTATAGCCAAAAGTTCAGAATCAAATACGAAACTGCCCCAAACAAAAAACCATACAAAAACGAAAATTTAAAGGAAGGTTGCACCACAGAATAAAACAATGGCACAAAACAAACAAATGCGATTGAACCAAACCCATTCGCATTTATAAAATTCGGATGTGAGAGAGAGAACAAAACGGATGAAAGAAGAACCGAGGCTAAAGACCCCAAACGGCTTCTTTCAAATCGCGCCCAGATGTAAAGACCACGACACTGTGTTCTTCGCTTTTTGCAGGCTCACCAGTGCGAGGGTTCACACAAGACGACCTCTTTGAACGCTTCTTCAAGGTAAACGAACCAAAGCCTCTAAGCTCAACAGAATGCCCATCTTTTATAGCATCAGAAAGACTTTCAACAAACTCGTTTACAACACGAGCCACATCGTCCTTCTGGAATGGGCATTTTGTCTTACCTTGAGTTCTATAATAAAACAAGACATTATCGTAGACCGAATCTACTAGATCTGCCTTTGTTTTCTTGCCGTCCATTCTTAGGCAACCTTGTTCATAGCATTGTATACTTTAGCCAAACGACTCTTCTTGCGACTTACAGTGTTTTTATGGAACACACCTTTTGAAACAGCTCCGTCTAAAAGGCTGTAAGCTTTAAGGAGTGCACTTTCAGCAGTTGCTTTGTCGTTTTCGTTGACAGCTTTTTCGAATGCTTTTACAGCGGTACGAGCTTCGCTCTTGATCATTCTGTTGTGCATTCGGCGAGTTTTATTCTGTCTTACTCTTTTTTGTGCAGAAAGATTCACTATTTTTCCTCCGTTTAAGATTGCTATTTTATAATTATCGCATTTCCTACTGATTTTTTCAAGTACTTTTATCTTTATTGATGCAAAAATATCAGAGAAAATGCGACTTTTATAACCATTTATTAATAATTAGTAGCTTTTACTTCAAAATAGGACTGTGGATGAGCACAGACTGGGCACACCTCTGGAGCGACCTTGCCGATCACAATATGACCGCAGTTTCTACACTTCCAAATTACATCGCCGTCTTTTGAGAACACTTTTTTGTCGTTGATGTTCTTGAGAAGTTTAAGATATCGATCCTCGTGTTCCTTTTCAATAGCGGCAACTCCTCTCATTTGAGCAGCGATTTCAGGAAAGCCTTCCTCATCGGCAGTTTTTGCCATAGAAGCATACATATCTGTCCATTCGTAGTTTTCACCTTCGGCCGCTGCCTTTAGGTTTTCTTCTGTTGACTTAATTGCACCACCTTCGATGTATTTAAACCAGAGCTTAGCATGCTCCTTTTCGTTATCAGCTGTTTCTAAGAACAGGCTTGCGATCTGCTCGTAGCCGTCTTTCTTTGCCTTTGATGCGAAGTATGTGTATTTGTTTCTAGCCCCGGACTCGCCCGCAAAGGCGATCTCTAAATTTTTTAGGGTCCTCGTACCTTTTAAACTTTTCATAAAAAAATCTCCTTGTTATTACATTATAACTATTTTCTCTTTTGAGGTCAATTTACTACTCTACTTCTCTCGAGAGAATCGCTAGGATCTCCCGCGCCTTTCGCGAGGTCAGCCCTAAAGCGGCGAGACAGTACACAAAGTACAGTCGTCGCCTTGCTTTAGGGCTTCAACCTCGCGAAATCCATCAAGATCTCCGTCGCGGACTAGGTGGTGCTTCTTACGAGATATCTTTTTTCTTAATTTTGCTTGTGCAAAATTATTGTATGCGATTACCTAATTTTTATTAGGTAATTGTATTCTCCTCTTGTATAATCTCATCGAGATTACGATTCTCCTCCGAAAATGATATTCCCATTAGGTGGAGAACCTTGCCTTTATTTTCGGGGGTGTTGAATCGTTCGGCATAGCCTTTGACTTTGATTTGCTCGATGGCGACAGTGGCACTTTGGTCTACTTTGAACTCGAAGATGTAGATGTGATTTTCGGTTTCTAGAGTGGCATCGATTCTGCCTTTATTCGTTGGGACTTCGGCTTCGATTTTGCCTCCCATTGCTTTGAGAATACAGTAGAAGCCAGTTTGGAATGAGTATTCGTACTTACCGAGAATGTTGTTTGGTATACTAGCAAAGATGGCTTTCATACTGTTCATAAATGTATCAACATCACCAGTCTCGAGATAATACAACATAACAGAACTGTCGCAATGTTCATTCTTTCCAGCATAGAGAGGCAAGATCATATCCAAATATGATTGCTCTATTTCTCTATTTGGAAATCCAAGGGATACTATATTTCCATGACCGCCCTTTATCGTCAAGTAACCAGTTTGAAACAAAAGCGAATTATAATTGTATTTACTCACATCAGTTGTTGCAAGCCCTACTATATCATAAGTCTGAAGATTGTCAAGGTTAAAAGATTTTTCAATATCCGTTTCGACATTAAAGTTGATACTACTTGCAACATCGTAAAGCAATTTTGGACCGCCAGTTCTAGACCAATAATTTCTAAAATACTTTCCTTTCTCCTCA
>SAMEA104315433__coassemble_121_pt1 | contig 41363 bp, 41 predicted proteins | sample SAMEA104315433__metabat2_high_PE_016 | metagenome-assembled genome bin SAMEA104315433 (sample SAMEA104315433) | gut metagenome | biome: Monkey gut; feature: monkey-associated habitat; material: faeces | place: China | collected 2013
CAATCTATAACACTAGCAGCAGTTGCTACTTTATCCGAAAATGTATCATGTGCTATGTCAATAGTCACATTAATCGATATGTTTTTATCGACACCTTGCAGATTCTTTTCGATTGCAGATTTATCTGATGTTACATTAATTAACGGATCCTTATTTGGACAAGAAACCGCAAAGAGTAAACTCACTACTAGTAAAACCGTGAGTAAAATTGAAGTTTTTTTCATAATTACCTCCGAAATGTGTTTTACATTTCAAGGTAATTGTACTAGAAAAAAAAAACAAGTCAAGTGTTTTTACGAGTGGCCAAAGAAACAACCTTTTCTAAATCGTGAAAAAATTCACAATTTAAACTGTCGTTTTTAGTGCTAAAATCAACGATTTTAACTAATTTTGTCTATTTTTTAACAAAAATCGCTGAATTTTTCCGCAAATATTGACATTTTTTAGCAATATCGGTATCATAAAATCGTCAAAAAATATCAATTTGGAGGATATATGACAAAGAAAACTGAAAGTAAAGAGAACATAGCCTACGATTTAATCGTGGATTCTCCTGAAAAGCTTGAGGCTCTCATCAAAAGGGCAAAAAAGGCGCAGGAAGAATATAGCAAATTCTCTCAAGAACAGGTTGACCGAATTTTCAAAAGAGCTGCAACTGAAGCAAACAAAATGAGAATTCCACTCGCAAAAGATGCAGTTGCAGAAACTGGTATGGGTATTCTTGAAGACAAGATTATCAAAAACCACTTCGCATCAGAATACATTTACAACAAATATAAAGACACAAAAACTTGTGGTGTAATTTCAGAAGACAAAATAAACGGTATCACCACAGTTGCCGAGCCACTCGGAGTAATCGCAGGTATCATTCCAACAACAAACCCAACATCAACGGCGATTTTCAAAGCCTTGATTTCACTAAAAACCAGAAATGCTATTATATTCTCACCGCATCCTCGTGCTGCAAAATGCACAATCGATGCTGCAAAATGCATACTTGAAGCCGCCGTTAGCGAAGGCGCACCGAAGGATATAATTGGTTGGATTGACACTCCGTCTATCGAACTTACAAATATGCTTATGACTCACTCCGATATCGCTTGCATACTTGCAACAGGAGGGCCTGGCATGGTGAAAGCTGCATATTCATCGGGGAATCCTGCACTTGGAGTGGGGCCTGGAAACTGTGCCGCAATCATCGACGAAAAGGCTGATATCAAAACAGCTGTATCTTCAGTAATACTCTCGAAAACCTTCGACAACGGTATGATCTGTGCATCAGAGCAATCGGTTGTAGTTGTTAAAGATGTGTACGAAGAGGTTAAAAAAGAATTCGTCTACCGCGGTGCCTATCTTATGAGTAAGGCCGAAGAAGACAAACTAATTGCTCTTCCATTTATAGATCCAAAACGCGATTCTGTGAACCCTGCAGTTGTAGGTCAAAGTGCAGAAACTATAGCAAATCTTGCTGGATTTAAAGCAAAGGAAGGTTCAAAAGTCCTACTTGCTGAGCGAAAGAAAGTAGACTGGGCAGATCCGTTCTCTCGCGAAAAACTCTCACCGATTCTTACAATGTACAAGGCGGAAGATTGGAAAGATGCGGCAGAAATCGCCTACACTCTAATATCAAAAGGTGGTGCAGGACACACAGCATCAATCCACACTGACGAGAGAGATAGAGAGCGAATTAACAGTTATGCTTTGAAAATGCCAGCATCACGTGTGCTGATCAACTCCCCTTCATCGCAAGGCGCAATCGGTGATCTCTACAACTTCCGCCTAGAGCCATCGCTCACATTAGGCTGTGGTTCATGGGGCAAAAATGCAGTTTCTGGCAATGTTGGAGTGAAAAACTTGCTCAACTACAAAACCGTTGCAGAAAGGAGGGAGAATATGTTGTGGTTCAAAGTGCCATCAAAGATCTATTTCAAACGCGGTGCCATCGACTTGGCTCTTAAAGAATTAAAAGGAAAGAAGAGAGCATTCATCGTAACCGACAAGTACCTTTTCGACTCAGGGACAGTGAACAGCATTATCAATGTGCTTGATGAAATCGGAGTTGACTATCAGATATTCTCATCTGTAAAGCCAGACCCAACACTTTCAACAATCGATCAGGCTATGGTGCAGATCAATGCATTTATGCCAGATGTGATTATTGCACTCGGCGGTGGTTCACCAATGGATGCGGCTAAGATTATGTGGCTTCGCTACGAACAGCCTGACACAAACTTCGAAGACATCTCAATGCGATTTATGGATATCAGAAAGCGCATTTGCACATTGCCTGAACTTGGCAAGAAAGCTATGCTCGTTGCAATCCCTACAACATCAGGAACTGGCTCAGAAGTAACTCCATTTGCAATTATCACCGACGACGAAACAAATGTTAAGTATGCCATTGCCGACTATGCACTCACTCCAAATATGGCGATTGTTGACCCTAACTTCGTAGATCATATGCCACCAAAACTCACATCAGCATCAGGAATCGATGCTCTTGTACATGCGACAGAAGCCTATGTTTCTACTATGGCGACCAACTTCACCAACTCAAATGCATTAGAGGCAACAAAACTCATCTTCAAGTACTTGTCTCGCTCGTATCACAACGGTGCATCGGATCCACTTGCTCGTGAAAAAATGCACTATGCTGCAACTATCGCAGGTATGGCTTTTGCAAACTCATTCTTGGGTCTTTGCCACTCTATGGCTCACAAACTCGGTGCAATGTACCACATTCCACACGGTGTTGCTAATGCACTGTTATTCCGCCAAATTATAAAGTACAATGCCACGGATAAGCCATTTAAGCAGGCGATTTTCCCACAGTACAAATATCCTTCTGCAAAAGCAAAATACGGTCAGATCGCAGATGAATTGAACCTCGGTGGTAAAAACGACGATGAGAAGGTTGAACTTTTAATCAAGGCTATAGACGATCTTATGACTGATATAGAACTACCAAAATCCATCAAGGAATTTGGAGTTGACGAAAAGGAATTCTTTGCACACCTTGACGAACTCGTAGAACTTGCATATGATGATCAATGCACAGGTGCAAATCCTCGCTACCCACTATTTAGCGAGATCAAGCAAATCTACACCGATGCATTTGAAGGACGAGTATAATGAAAACAGAGGATGCACTTTCTAAAAAATGGATGAGCCGTTTAACACTCTACCACTCAATTCTCACCAATGCGGAAAATAAGGGCGAAGAGTATATCACAAGCACTTATATGTCCGAGCTTTTGAAGAACATAGGTGCATCCTTGATTCGTAAAGACATTGGAGACCTTTCCTACAAGGGAGTTTGTAGGAAAGGCTACTCTGTCAAGGATTTAAAAGAACTGATAGAGCAACGCCTAAGCTTTTCAAAGAACAAAGATGTCTATATAATCGGTGCAGGAAACCTAGGCTTTGCTCTTGCTAAAAACCACAACTTCGAGTATTACGGCTTTAACATAAAAGCACTTTTCGATTCAAACGACCTAAAAGTTGGAATTAAAGTAAACGGAATCGAGGTTTACCACATTAGTGAACTTGACAGAATGTCAGAGGAACAAAATGTAAAAATTGCCATTCTCGCGGTTCCTTATGAAAATGCTGAATTTGCTATACAACAGGTTGTAAATGCAGGCATCAAATACATTTGGAATTTTACCGAGCACATCGCCTCAGTGCCTGAAGATGTACATATTTGGAACGAAAACTTAATTGGGCATTTCCTACAACTCACGATACAAGAATAAACTACCGCGAAAAGGTATTGTACATTTCCCAAAGCAAGGTCGCAAGTTTTGTTTTAGAATAAATCGATAGGAACTCCGTGCTTGAATTTGTATGAATGCGATACTCTCGCCACTGCCCTACAGTGTACGGAATGTTTATCCCAAGCGAACGAGTCTTCTCCAAATCTTTAGAAGAACAATAGTTTACAACAACAGAATCAAACTCAGAATCAAGATTTGATTTTGTTATACCGCTAGAAGCATTGCCACCAAGCTTTTCGATACACCAATTTAGGAATTCGTACAAATCACAAAACTCAGGGAAAGGCTCAACAGTTCGGGAAAGATATTTCCTATCGTTAACCGCTTGGGCGACAAGAGTTCTCCCACCCGACACGACCATTTCCTTATTAGATAATACATCAGTTACGATAGAGTCAAAAAATGAAAGGAAACTAGTCACTTTAGAAGAATCTATTGCTCCATATGAATAAGATTTGCCAGAGTTTTTGTAAAGTGAATTGAAACTATCAACCATGTAAGATGCAATTACTCTATTTTCTTCGCGAGACTGTGCTTCAAAATATGATGCAAGAGCACTATAATCACTTCCCTCTTGTGGAATATCAGTTTCTGCACCAACAATAAAACGAGCATAAGGGCGAAGATCCTCGGCTATTTCAAGCATCAGCATATTGCAAGCATCAAACTGTAAAATATCTACCCTTCTACCAGAATAGCGACGAAAATTGTTAAGAGCATTTTTTAAATCAACTATGCTCATTTCTTTGCCACTGCCTGCACTATCATCAACAATCACTCCCTTTGTCGTAACTTGTGGAATTTGCCCATCAGGGTTCACTCCGTAGCCGTGGCTCCAAATGTTTAAGATCAACTTATCACTTGGGTAATAATCGTTTACTAATCTCAGAAATTGGTAAAGGTTTTCGCTGTCGGTCATATCCTCTTCATCAAATGGATAATTCCCAACAATATCATAATTTATAGAATGCCCCTTTGTTATATATAGAAGCCTGGTATCGCTCCAATTCCCATTTGACGAATTATAATCAGGACTTCGATCTAGAAGCACCACAATATTCATGTTGTCGCTAGAACCGACTTTCTTCAAAGCATTGATATTTGCAATGGCGAAATCTTCAAGGTCATTATCGCCGGCCATATAAATCGCATAGGTCAAGGGCTTTTTATCCAAAACATACAAACGCTGTTGCTTTTCAAAATCGCAACCAATCAGAGTCAACAATGAGAATAATAAAACAATAAAGCCCTTATATGCCTTCATAAGTAATGCCTATTCTTATATTATAGCATAGATTTTGAAAAATAGAAATAAATTTTAAAGGATTATGCAATCGGATTAAATAAACTAAGATTGAATTATTGTTTTCTCAAACGAATAAGCCGCCCGTCAGATTCGAACTGACGACCCTCTGATTACAAGTCAGATGCTCTGGCCAACTGAGCTAGGGCGGCGAAATGTAATGGAGAGAGAAGGATTCGGACCTTCGAAGGCTTAGCCAACAGATTTACAGTCTGCCCCCTTTGACCGCTCGGGAACCTCTCCATACAAATGCATTATCTATTTTAGCACATTTTTAGAAAAACATCAAGTGAATTTCTAAAAAAATTGCATTTAGTTTTCAAAAATGGCTTATTTTGCTTTTAAAAAGCCAAACCTTACTGATTTTTACCACAGCAGTGCTTGTATTTTTTACCGCTTCCGCAGGGGCATGGGTCGTTTCTACCAACCTTTGGAGTGGTTCTGACCACCTGGATATTCTCGGCTTCGGCTCTTTCTCGTGCCTTTCTTTCATCCGTATGAGCTCGATTTAACGATGATGAAAAATCTTCTTTTCGGTTTTCGCCTCTCACTTCTCTCTGTGGTACATTAGCAGTTTTAACTTCCAAATTGATCATTAAAGCAAATGCTCCGATTGATTTTTTAAGATTGTCGAGCAAGCGATCAAACGATTCTGAGCCTTCAACCTTATATTCAGTTAGAGGGTTTTTCTGTGCATACGAACGAAGATAAACACTCTCGCGAAGTGCTTCGAGCTCTGTTAGGTGATCCTGCCAGGCATCATCAATCATACGAATATATTGGAAACGAAGGAAATTGCCAAGCTCGCCATTTGGAACGAGTGCCATTTTTTCGTCAAATCGCTTTTGACCTAACTCTGTGAAGGCTTTAATCCTATCTTCCTTCGACAAGGTAAGCGGTGGTAAATCTTCCTCACTCACACCCCTAAACAATGCAAGGAGCTTCTCGTTGTCGCCAGACTCAACGGCATCCTCTACAGCAAACTGTATTGCACTCTTTAGGCGAGAAGCCATATCCTTTTCGTCGATTATGCTATCGCGCTGCTCGTAAATAAAGGTACGCTGATCGTTTAAAACATCGTCGTACTCAAGAAGATTCTTACGAATTAGGAAGTTACGCTCCTCAACCTTTTTCTGCGCTCGCTCTATTGCACGGCTTACCATCTTGTGTTCAAGTGGCTCTGGTGTGTTCATTCCCATATTTTTTAAGAAGGAACGAGCAGAATCGGATGCGAACAAGCGCATTAAATCGTCATCGAGAGATACGAAGAACCTTGAGAAGCCAGGATCGCCTTGGCGCCCGGCACGACCACGGAGCTGATTGTCAATACGGCGTGATTCATGGCGCTCGGTACCAAGAATATACAAACCGCCAAGATCTTTCACCTCTTGTTCACGTCGTTTAAATTCTTCCTTAACTTCTTCTTTTGCAATCTTCAATTCTTCTGGAGTTGCATTAGAACCCGCCTTTTTATAAGCAAGACTTTCAAGAGAGCCACCGACTTTGATATCGGTACCACGACCAGCCATATTAGTTGCGATTGTCACGGCACCCTTCGCTCCTGCTTCTGCAACAATCGATGCTTCTCTAGCATGGTTCTTCGCATTCAAAACATTGTGCGGAATGCCCGCCTTTGTAAACAACTTAGACAACAACTCACTGTGTTCGATTGACACCGTACCGACGAGGATTGGCTGACCCTTCTCGTGTACTCTCTTCACTTCGTTCACAATCGCTTGGAGTTTATACTGTTCGTTGAAGAATATGTAATCGTTTGCATCGATTCGCTGTACTGGCAAATGAGTTGGAATAACCACGACACTCAAATGATAGATCGATGCAAATTCTTGTTCTTCGGTGATTGCCGTTCCAGTCATACCTGAGATCTTCTTGTACATTCTAAAGAAGTTCTGTATTGTAATCGTTGCTAAGGTCTTACTTTTTGCAAGCACTCTCAAATGCTCTTTAGCCTCGATTGCCTGGTGAAGCCCTTCGCTATAGCGCCTTCCCTCAAGCACACGACCTGTAAATTCATCAACGATTTTCACCTGGCCATCCGCAACAAGATAATCTACATCTCTTTTATAAAGATGAAGAGCCTTTAGTGCTTGTGTGATGTAATGCACATATTCAAAACTGCCGGGCTCGTACAATGAACCTTGAATTGCACCTATGCTGTTTAGGTACTCTTCCATATGGTTATAGCCTTCGCGAGTGAACGAAATACTCTTGTTCTTTTCGTCTAATTTAAAATCGCCCTTGTCGTCGTACTCTTTCGTGAGTTTTCGCTCAAGCGGATCTATTTCGTAGTAATCGCCAGTTTCTGGGTTCTTCTCGCATTCAACAAAGCGATGTGCTATTCTCTCTGCCATTATGGCAAATTTGCTGTCGTCATCATCTGGTGCACTTATAATCAAAGGTGTACGGGCTTCATCAATGAGAATTGAGTCAATTTCGTCGATTATACAATAGGAGTGTTCAGCCTGAATCTTGTCTTCTTTGCGATACTTCATATTATCGCGTAGGTAATCAAAGCCAAATTCGTTGTTAGTACCGTATGTAATGTCTGCACTGTATGCAACCTTTCTCGCATCGTTATCCATATTAGAAAGAATACAACCAACAGTAAGACCTAGGAACTTGTAGATAATACCAATCCACTCAGCATCACGAGATGCAAGGTAGTCGTTTACAGTTATAACATGCACACCTTTACCTGAAAGTGCATTGAAATAGGCTGCCATCGATGAAGTTAGAGTCTTACCTTCACCAGTTTTCATTTCGAGAATTTTACCGTCGTCGAGTACGGCAGCACCCATAACTTGCACATCGTAGGGGTATTCGCCTATACACCTAAAAGCGGCTTCTCGAGCAAGAGCAAAAGCTTCTGCCCTGAACTTTTTAGGATCTTCTCCCTCGCAGATTCGCTTTTTATATTCTTCGGTCTTTGCCTTAAAATCTTCGTCCTTAAGCGACTTTGCCCACGATGCAAAAGAGTTTACCTCATCTACAAATACTCGAAGCTTCTTTACTTCTCTTTCACTTTGTGAGCCAAAAATTTTCTCAAAAAAACCCATATTGTCCTTTTACTTCCTTCATAATTATGCAAAAATGCAAAGTTTACCTTACAAAATGCATAAAAGTTCTCTTTTTCTCATATAGACAAAAAGACCTATCATATATTATTATATAAATATGAGCAAGTCTGGTCAAATGAAATTGCGCTCCGAAATAACTGCAATCGTATCTTTGCTATTATTTGTTGCACTTGTAATCACTATTATTGTTCGCTCTTCTCTTTTAAAACGCCAAACCATCAACTTTGACGACCCTGCTCCAATCTCAACCTCTTTACGTGCATCAATCTCCGACCGCTACGGCAATCTTCTGTCCCTAGATTCAAGAATAAATGTGACCGAAGACGGATCAACATCATATGCCGTAAGACAGAGAACCTACCCATATAAGATACAATCGCTATTCCGCCTACTTGGTAGCACAGATAGAGACGGAAACGGAATCTCCGGAATAGAACAACTTGCAAATGCTTACCTTTTGCCGTCCGACGGCAAAGACAAGCCACTGACAGACGGAGTTGTGCTTTCCCTAGATGCCTCACTTTTGTACAATACAGACAGAGCACTTGCTCTAATCGACACACCAGTTCACATAATAGTTATGGACAAAACCACTGGCGAGGCTGTCGTAGTTTGGGACAACGAGAGAGAAGGTATCTCATTTGACGATCCTATTTATTCATTAAACGATTTGTCCTCATCAAAATTAATAAATGCCTATTATGCAGCTGCGATGGCAGAGATCGACAGAACTAGAATCTTTGACTATCGATGCAGACGAAACGACAAGTGCAGTGTTTCCCACGGACTAATAACAATAGACAACCTTGCTAAATGCCAAAGTGCAATTGACGAGATGCTCACATATTACGACAAAAAAGAAATAGACTCATTTCTACAAAAACTTTCGTTCAACGATTATTCGATCCGAAGTTTCCTAGATGCAGAAGCGAATGCAACCCTTATGAAGAGCCATCCACAGATGCACATTTTAAACGGAGTGAGCGAAAACGGCGAATATATTCCATTTGAGCTTTCGTCAACCTCTGAGCCTGAAATTTCAAGAAGAACCTCAATTTACCTTGAGGAACAACTCAAAATCGCATCAGAAAACGAGCGAATCATAGATGTAAAAGAAAGATATGCCGTCTATATTTCAGCCGACAAAAGTGTAATAGACGATGTTGAAAAAATCGTCAGGTCCATTCTTTAACTTCGCTTAAAATCGCATTCACCATATTCGCTTTCGCCTCGTAATGGACATTCGGTAGCGATCTTAAAAAGGTTCGCTGTCGCTTTGCATACTGTCTTGTATCCTTTAAGATTGCATTCTTAATCTCTGCTGTTGTTTGATTATTAGGGTCGAAAAATTCTCTGTAGCCTATACCTTTCATACTCTGCATATCGGCATTTGCACCTTTTGCACGGAGTGCCGCAATCTCGCCTTCCAAACCATATGCAAACATCTTATCTATGCGCTCTGCTATGCTCTTGTCGTTATCGTCCTTACGCTCGTCAATGGCAAAGATTTTCGCATCAAGATCTTTTCGAATTGTATTTGAAAGCGGAAAGTCGCTCACTCTTTTACCTGTAGTTTCGTAAATCTCAAGTGCTCTAATTATGCGCTGTTCGTCGTGATTTGAGAGTTTAGAAGCATATAACGGATCGATGCTTTTCACCCGCTCGTACAAAACATCAAGCCCGACTTTGTTCTTTTCAGATATCAAATTTGCCCTAACAATCGGATCGCTCTCTGGTGTTAGGGATAGCCCAAACAAGAAGTTCTTGATGTAGAACACAGTTCCGCCAGAAACAACTGGAATTTTGCCACGATTAATAATATCGATAACCGCACTTGTAGCATCGTGATAAAAATCACCCACAGAGTAGACTTCGTCAAAGTCGCGAATATCTATAAGGTGATGAGTAAAAAGTCTTTGCTCCTCTAGCGACGGCTTTGCACTTCCAATATCCAAGCCTCTATACACTTGTATACTATCAGCAGAGACTAGTTCAAAATCAATAAAGTTATGTAACTTCTCAAGAAGTGCACTTTTACCGCTACCTGTAGTGCCGAGCAAAAGTAGCACTTTTGAAGAGAAATCACTCATTTTTTAAATGTTGCTACCGTCTGTATCGTCTTTAAAACGGTACTCCACTTCGCCGTGGTACACTTCGTCAAGTGCAACAGATACGAGTGGCCGTCCTAAAAAGGCACGCTCCGCAACAGAATCGTTATCAGCAGCTAAGGCTTCTGCATCACGCATAGCAACAGTTGCAAGTTCGTAAACATTCTTTTCAGAGTCTACAATCAAATCCAATGGTATTTTCCTCTCTGACATATTGCCCCCTCTAGAATTTAAATCGTTTCTTAATATCAGTGTATATAAGGTCGGCGACCGCTTCTGCACTTTTATCGTCGGTGTCTAACACGGCATCAGCAATACTATAATCGTAGTTATTGATGCCATAAAGCTTCAAATAGCGAGAGTGGTCACTTTCGTCACGCTTTGCGGTTTTTTCTTCCACGACGGAAAGTTCTCCACCCTCGCGCTTTTGAATACGCTTTGCTCTCACAGCACTACTCGCTTTTAAATATACACGATAGTCCGCATCTTTTAACATCCAAATAGCCAAGCGCGAGGCTAAAATCGCATCAGGAACCTTCTCCGCCATCTCCACTTGTCTTCTGTCAAGTTCTTTATCTATCTCGTCAGTTGTTTTTGCCAAGGCACAAAGTTCGTCAAAACTCATACCTTTTTCAACGGCGAGATTTTTGAAAGTGAAGTTAACGAGAGTAAAACCTAAACGAGTTGCAAGTATTTCACTTGTGGTTGTGTTGCCACAGCCTGAAAGCCCCGATACAGCTATTTTCAAAAGATCAACCTTTTTTGTTTTTCAACGAGGCGTTGCAAGTCTTACAAACCATCTGTTTGTTCTCTTCGTCGCCTACTTCGTAAAGAAGTTTAATGCCTGTTCTTCCACACTGTGGGCATTTACCGCGACCGCTTGATACTAATTCACGAGTGCCTCTGCCTCTATGAGTTTTTGCCATTTTTATTCTCCGGAAATCAAATTTTTTTGTTTATTCTTTTATTTTATCACAAAATCAACAATTTTTCAATAGATTTAAGCAAAATTATCGTAAGAATAATTTATTTTTTTTTAGAATTAATATATAATCTCATTAATATGCACTTCAAAACATACATTTAGAAGTGTATTATGGAGGACAGAATGAACAACAAATTTGCAAAGAGTCTCGCTTTACTCTTAAGCGCAATTCTCATAATTGCTACAGTTTCTTGTAAAAAAAACGAGAATACTGCGACAAATAGCACTACCAAGGTGCCTAAAATTGGTATTTCAAAGCTTATGCCACATCCTGCTCTTGATGCAACCGAAAAAGGTCTTCAAGATTATCTTAGAGAGAAAGGCATAGAAGTTACATACGATCTTCAAAATGCAAACGGAGATATTTCCACATCGTCATCAATCGCACAGAAGTTTAAGGATGGAAAGGTAGACATTGCAGTAGGAATTGCAACCCCAACCGCCCAAGCTCTTGTGAATGTATTCCCTCCAGAATCAAATGTGCCAGTATTGTTTATGGCAGTTACAGACCCAGTCGATGCAGGGCTTGTAAAAAGTTGGGAAGGCGACTCATCAACCAATGTTTGTGGAGTTTCAGACAACACACCAGTGTATGAACAAGTAAAACTTCTTGTAGAATTGACAGGTGCAAAAACCATCGGAAATGTATATGCAAGTGGCGAAGCTAACGGTGTTGTGCTTATGAATATGGCAAAAGATGCTTGCGAAAGACTCGGTGTAAAATTCGTTGCACAGAGCATTTCAAATACTTCTGAAGTAAAGCAAGCCACTCAGTCAATCATTGACCGTGTTGATGCCGTTTACATCGCAACAGACAATGCTGTGATAAGTGCACTTCCTGCAGTCGACGAAGTTTGTACTAAAGCAAACAAGCCACTATTTGCAGCAGATCCATCTAATGTCGCTGGGCTAAACTGCCTTGTAGCTTGGGGATTTAACTACTACTCAATTGGGCTTGAGGCCGGTAAGATGATCGAGAAGATCTTAAACGGCGAAAACGCAGGCTCGCTTGGTTCTGTAGTACTCACCGATCCAAAACAGTTTGAACTCTGGTTCAACCTTGATACAGCTGCAAAACTCGGCATCACAATTCCTCAGGATTTACTCGACAGCGCAGTTTGTGTTATTAAAAACGGCGAAATGATTAGGAAATAATATGATTGAAGGCATATTCGTAGACGGTTTAATCTTCTCAATTATGGTGATCGGCATTCTTATATCCTATAGGATTTTGGACTTTGCCGATCTCACTTGCGACGGCTCTGTGGCAACTGGAGCCGCCGTTGCTACTATGTGTATCATCGCAGGTTGGGGTTCATTCGTTGGATTACTCCTTGCATTTCTTTCAGGAGTGCTTGCAGGTATGGTTACTGCGACAATCCACACCAAACTAAAGATTCCTGGGCTTCTTGCTAGTATTCTTACTATGACAATGCTTTATTCTGTGAACTTGAGAATACTCGGCAACAAGGCGAATGTTCCACTTCTGCGTCAGCCGACCTTATATTCGAAGGTCACTTCTGCCTTTAGTTTTATGCCAAGTGTTGCTGCAACTCTTCTTGTAACACTGTTGATTGTTGCATTCATCACAGTAATCGTAGACTTGTTCTTCCGATCAGATCTCGGAATTGCAATCGGAGCTTTAGGCGGAAACGAGCAGATGGTAATCAGCCTTGGTATGAGTCCTACAAAACTGAAGCTCATCGGCATTGGTTTTTCAAATGGGCTTATCGCACTTTCTGGAGGGCTTCTTGCACAATACCAGGGCTTTGCCGATGCAAACCTAGGGCAGGGCATGGTAGTTCAAGGGCTTGCTGCAATTATGATCGGCGAGTTTTTATTCTCATCGAACAAGATTTCGCTCATAACGATTCGTGCGATTTGTGGTGCAATTATCTATAAGGCATTGATGTTCTTTGGACGAAAATATGGATACTTCGTTGGTATCACACCAAACGATTTTAAACTGCTCACAGGCTTACTTGTAATACTTTCGTTAATTATTGCAAAAATCCGAGCAAAAGCCTCAGATAATAGTGCAAGAAAAAATGCAATAAAACACTCTGGCGACAAGGGGGCAAAAAATGCTTGATCTTCAAAACATCACCAAGGTATTTTACCCAGGCACAGTGAATGAAACCCATGCGATAAACGGCATAACACTCCATATAAACAAGGGCGATGTGGTGAGTCTTATCGGTAGCAACGGCAGTGGAAAAAGCACACTATTCAACTTGATAAGTGGCACTTTCCCAGTCACAAGCGGTACAATCACCTTAGACGGTAAAGACATAACTCACCAAAAAGAATACAAGCGTGCTATGGACATCGGCAGAGTTTTCCAAGATCCAACTAAGGGAACCGCTGCGAATATGTCGATCGAAGACAATATGATTACATCATCGAAAAAAGGTATGCGCTACCCTACATTCAGCCTTTACAAAAAAGGAGTGAAGGATGGATTTGAAGAACAACTCAAGACCATCGGTCTTCAAGGACGTCTCAAAGACAATGTTGGTCTTCTTTCAGGCGGACAGAGACAAGCCCTCACCCTTCTTATGACCGTAATGAGTAGCCCAAAACTTTTGCTACTTGATGAACACACTGCCGCACTCGATCCTCCTGCTTCTGACAATATTATGCTTATGACAGAAGAGATAATAAAGGAAAGGTCCCTCACGGCAATGATGATCACCCACAATATGAAGGCAGCCATTGGCTTTGGCAACCGCCTAATTATGATGGATCGTGGCAGAATTATTCTAGATATTGAAGGCGATGAAAAAAAACATATGACGGTCGAACGACTTGTTGAGCTTTTCCGTGGAAGAAGCAACAAAGAATTTTCAGAGGATGCAGCACTTTTAACATGATTATTGACAGTTTTAACGATGTAGTTAGGTATTTAAACGGCTCGTATACAAAAAAACAAGATTACGAAAAACTCCACGACCCAAGTTTACACATCGAGCGAGAGAAGTATTTGCTCTCGCTTTTTGATCACCCTGAAAATTCTTTTAAAGCGATACACATTGCAGGTAGCAAGGGTAAAGGCACAACGGCTGCATACACAGCAGGATTGCTTCGTGGCTACTGCGATAAAATCGGACTTTACCTTTCCCCACATGTTTTTTCCTACAAGGAACGCTGGAGTTTTGTAGACTTTTTCACAAGAGGCATACAGTATTTCGACGATGAGGCTTATATAAAATGTGCCATTGCTATGGAAGAAAAACTCGGCGATCACACCACTCTTACGGATCTCCCTGGGTGTGTTCCACCATCTCCATTTGAACTATACACACTGTTTGCTGCCCTTTTATTTAAACAAGAGGACATAGAACTTGCTGTGATTGAAACAGGAATTGGCGGACGGTGCGATGCAACAAATGTGTTTAACACAGTTGCAAGCATAATCACACACATTGAAAAGGAACACACGGAAATCTTAGGAGCGAGCCTTGAAGAAATCGCAAGAGAAAAGTGTGGCATCATAAAACCAAATACACCCACCTTTACATACACCCAACTTGATGAAGCAATGAATGTTATAAGAGAAGAGGCTTCAGCAAAAAATTCAGAACTAATCATTCCCGAGGTGAATACAAGGGTAAAGAATTTTGCCAAAACATCGCCTATGAAAGGCGAAGCTGCCAAAAACGATCTTGCTCTTGCTATTAAAGTTTCAGAATATATGAAGGGTGCAAAAAAACTCTCACCTATAACCGACATAAAGTTGCCTTGCCGTGGCGAACTCATCATCGATGAAAAATGTGCATATATTCTAGACGGAGCTCACACAAAAGACAGTATTGCTAATGCGATAAAAAATCTTAGCAATATAATTAAAAAAGCCGATTTTGATGAATATATAAAAAACCAGGATTTCAACGAAGATGAAATCAGTGCACTTATAGAGATGTTTGATGAAATATCTATGAAAAGATCTATGAGCGAATGCATTGCTATTTTCGCCTGCAGCAAGAATAAAGATGTAGAAGGAATGGCGGAAGAACTTTTAAAAACCTTCAAGGCTATTTACATAACCGAGCTCGAAGACAAAAATAAAGCAATGAGAATTACTGACGAGTTAATCGCCTTTGAAAAAGCCCAAAACAAAATGGACAAAGTAAAAACTAAACAATTAATACCTGAGGACTCGCTTGATGATTGCCTAAACCTTATACACCATAGCAACGGCGAAGAATACCCAGTTTATGTTGCAATTCTCGGCTCGTTCTACCTATGCGGTGAATTCAGAGACGACAATTCTAATGTATTTTTGCACGGTATAAAAAACAACTAGTAGTACAACCTACTAGTTGTCCTTTGTTTAAAACAACAATAGTTTAAGTCCAATTAGAATAAGTACACAGCCCCCAATAATCTCAGGCACCTTCTCAAACTTCGATCCAAACTTATAGCCGATGTACACTCCTAAGAACGAAAGTACAAAAGTAATAGCACCAACGATCGACACAGACAAGGCTAGATTCACTTTCAATAGTGAAAAAGACACACCAACGGCAAAAGCATCAAGGCTTGTGGAAATCGCAAGCATTAGTAGTTCTTTATAATTAACTTTGATAATCTTACAAGTATTATGCTTTTCACAATGATCACAGTTCTTATCGCAAGCCTCGTCCTTGCTTTTGACCGCATCGATAATCATTTTCACACCGATTATCAATAGCAATGCAAACGAAATATACGAAGCATACTTATCTACAAACGATGATAAAACATTACCAAAGAAATAGCCTAAAAGTGGCATAAGTGCCTGGAAAACTCCAAAAAACAGAGCATACACAAGAGCATTCTTATATAAAAAATGTGGCATTTTAACACCACTAACCAAGGATACGGCAAATGCATCTGCACTGAGAGCCAGACCTAACAATATAATTTCTACAACTGACATATATGTTTATTCGTGCGATATACGGCATATCTTTGAAATGTCAGAATAAAATTTTTCAGGTAGTACACAAAGTACAACCTTTCAAATATTTCATTCTTCACCATTTCAAATCTATACCATCTCTCGCACTCATTAGTTTTATTTAAAAATGGTGCAACCGTTACCGATTGCACCTATCAACCTTAAACTTCTGTGGTTTCTGTATCAGAACTAGTAACTTCAGTTTCAGCACTTGGTGCTGCTTCTTCAGTTATGGCTTCTTTTACTTCCTCTGAACGACGAGGCTTCTTGCCTGCTTTTGGAGCTTCTTTTTTAGGCTCTGCTTCAACAATGAGCTTTACAGAAACTTCCTCACCACCATAGAGTGAGATGTTGAAACTGTAGTTGCCTACTGTCTTGATTGAGTGAGAAGGCACTTCAATGCGCTTTCTTTCAATCTCAATGCCGTCTTTCAAAAGTATGTCTTGAATCATCACAGCAGTTACACTACCGAACAAACGACCATTTTCGCCTGTTGGAAGTACAACTTTAATCTCGTAACTCTGAAGTTTCTCTTTGAGGCTTCTAGCTTGGAGTCTCTTTTCTTCCTTGCGCTTTTCAATAGCACCAGCCTTTGCTTTAAAATATGACTGGTTGGACTTTGTGTTCAACACTGCAATGCCCTGTGGCAAAAGGAAGTTGCGAGCATATCCACTTTTTACTTCTACTGTATCTCCCTCTTCACCAAGGGATGCATAATCTTTGTTAAGTATAACTTTCATATCGCACTCTCCTATTTTCTATCAAATGGTAGAAGGGCAAGATTTCTAGCCTTCTTGATTTCTGCGGCAATCATTCTCTGATGCTTTGCACATGTGCCTGTAATTCTGCTTGGTAGAATCTTACCACGATCTGTCATCCATTTCTTAAGAGCCTCTGGGTTCTTGTAGTCTGGAAGAGCAGCATCGCGAGCACATAGGCGACACACCTTCTTTCTAAACACGGAAGGCTTCTTACCTGAAAAATGCCTATCCGACTTTTTCTTATCATTTTCGTCAGTCTTAACTTCTGTTTTAACTGCACTTTCTTCTGTTATGTTCTTATCTTCGTCCATATTTTACTCCTTAAAATGGAAAATCGTCATCTTCGAATGACTCTGGGCCTTTGCTAGGCTCTTTTGCAAAGTCTGCACTTGGGTTTGTAGGAACAGCACCTTGATTTACATTGTTGCCTTGGTACACATCACCTGGCATTCCCTGAACTGGACTCTGTGGTGCATAACCAGTGTTCTGACCATAAGTCGGTCTGTTGTACTGCCCTTGCGAGAAACTCTGCGACATACCGTTTGATGGTGCAGTCTGCGACATTTGGCTTTGAGCAAGCAACTGAATCTCCTGGGCCCAAATCTCTACGGATTGGCGTGGACCTTGCTCTGATTCCCAACGGCGCTGGTGAAGTTCACCTTGAACTGCGATTTGTCTGCCCTTCTCTAGATACATATTTATGCGCTCGGCACCCTTACCCATAAATACTACATCAAAGAAGTTTGTCTCATCTTCCCATATTTCGCCATTCTTACGACGTCTGTTTACAGCTATTGAAAAATTTGAAACTGGAGTACCATTATTTGCGATTCTGAGTTCACTATTTCTAGTAAGACGACCTACAATGGAAACCACATTTAAATCTTTTGATGCCATAATTAACTCTCTTCGCTTACTTCAGCGCTTTCATTTTCTGCAGAAACTTCTGCCTTTGGTGTGAATGGGCGTCGCTTTACCTTGTGATAAACTTCCTTCACGAATAGGTGGCGAAGCACATTGCCGTTTAGAGAGAGTTCTCTTTCAATATCAGAAATCTCTTTTCCGTCCATCTCAAGTTCGTAAAATACATAGAAGCCCTTTTCTTGCTTCTTGATTTCATAAGCAAGAGTCTTTAGCCCCCATTCTTTACGATTGAGTGTTTTAATCTTTTTGCTCTCTAAAAGAGCCTCAACTGCCTTGATACCTTCCTTACGATTAGCCTCGTCTGGAACATATACGACAGTAAACTCGTATTTGTTCATTTTTCCTCCTTATAGAACATATGTCCCGATTTCTCGAGCAAAGAGTTAAAATTATTATACAACATTTGTGGGCATTTTGTCAATAGGTTTTCAAAAACTATTGTTTACTTTTTACTATTATCAGTATTTTTTACGAATTGTACCAACTGTTTAGCAAAATTCCTGTTGCAACAGAAACATTGAGCGAGCCTTTTAAGCCACCAGTTGTGATTGTGACGATGTGCTTTGAGAGCGACAGCAATCGTTTTGACACACCAAATTCTTCAGAGCCGATGATGCAATAGCCTTTTTCTGGAAGATTTACCTTTGTAAGAGGCTCACCGCCACATTCTAAAGCGAAAGGAACGGCATCCTTGTCATTTTCCATAATTGCTACAATTTCGTCTTCACTTACATACTCAGACTCAACCATAGTTAAAGTGCCTGCACTAGTTCTAACGGCTCTCGGATGAGTTAAAACTCCGTCGCTTCCGATTATGTAGATTTTCTTCACACCAAAAGATTCTGCACTTCTGAAAATCGCACCGACATTATAAGGCGAGCGGATATTATCAAGTACAAGGTAAAAGTCGTTGACAATTCTGCTTTTCGGAGAATCTATGCCTTTTATATAATCCCAAGAAGCATCTCCAAGACCCGAAAGTGCCTTTAAATACTCGGCAATCAAAAGCGGATTCTCGCCGTTTTGCACTCGTTTTATAAGGGAATCTAAAAGTGCAGAATCAACCGTTGGCAAAGCTTTTAAAATCTCGTACATCGAAAGTGAATAATCGTCGAGTGTGCTTTTGCCGTCGTGTATTTTAGACGAAACTATCACACTCGCCTTTTTTATCGCCGTCTTTTCGTTCAAAGCCTTGAATTTTTCAAGAGATATCACTTTCTCTTTTTCCTTTTAGACTTTTTGGCAGACTTTTCAGATTTTGCCTTGGGTTTAGAATTATTCTTCGCTTTGGCTTTTTTGTTCTGCTTTTCGCGTTTTACAAGGGTAAAATAGAAATTCTTGTATACATCGCCAGAGATTAGTGAGATCCATTCTGGCTTTAACGGCGAAACACTGCGAGCAAACAATCTACCACTTCCTGCAAGTTCCGATGCTATTAAATAATCGTCTTCGTAGTTAGAAAGGAATGTACTAGGACTCAAAACCACTCGTTCGCCGTGAAGCGAAATATATTCCTTCGTCCTAACACGGTGAATTATAAATTGCTTCAAGCCTTCGGCAATACAAAGCATATAATCAAGCACCGAACAATCGTCGATGATTGGAATTTCCTTTTCACTTACTATATCCTCGAGTTGCATTTCGACACTGTAAATTTCCTTCATACATTCGTAGTCAATAAAATTTACATCGCAAAAGTGCTTTCGCTCTTCTGGAGTAGTAAGTGTCACATAATCCTCAAACAAATGCAAGAATGCAACAAAATCTCCAAGCGGAGTCTTGTATTTCTTCCACCTCTTTTTAGCCTCATCCTCGTAAATTTCATCAACGGATGCGAATGGAGTTTTCGACGATATAAACGAAACTGCAATCAACACTTTTTTAAGTGCTCCAGGGTGGTTGTATACCGCTTCTGCAACAATTCGCGAATGGCGACACGAGAGTGGGAAGCTCATCATAAACTTGCCCATTTCGGTAATGTTATGGTTCTTATCCAATGCTCCAAGCATACAAAGAGTGTCGTAAGCAGACCTTATTGACTCTTTTGAAACCTTTGATATAAACGGAAATGTTGTTGCATCAGTTATGCCAAGATCGCTACTACGAAGAACCACATCGCTAAGATCGCTACGTAAAATTTCAGGAGACGGATATTCAGGGCGTGACAAAAAATCACTCTCACTGTAAAGGCGATAGCAAATGCCTTCTCTTGTGCGCCCTGCTCTACCCTTTCTCTGCTCTGCATTGCTTCTGGAAATCTTTTCTTCTTGCAAGGTTGATGTAAAGTTATACTGATTGTAGTAATTGCTTTTTGCTTCACCTGAATCTATAACAACTGTTATACCATCGATGGTGATTGATGTCTCTGCGATATTTGTAGCGACTACTACTTTTGTAAGACCGCGCTTTGTCGGAGTGAACACACTGTTTTGTTCTTCTTTAGACAAGCGACTATAAAGCGGATAGATGTCTAACTTTTTAGAAAGTGGCGAATATTTTAAAGCACTGTACACACTTTTGATTGAACTCTCGCCTGAAAGAAAAATCAAAATGTCGCCACTCTTTCTGCGAACTTCTCTTGTCACTATGTCAACGATTGTGTCTACCTTGTAATCGAGAATAGCACGACGATCCTTGGTTTTCGGAACAAGTGGCACATATTTTACATCTACATTGTAAGAGCGACCAGAGATTGAAAGGATCGGAGCATTATCAAAAAATACAGAAAACTCTTTTGGGTTTATTGTCGCCGACGAAATAATCACCTTTAAGTCTTTACGAGTAGGCAAAATTCCTTTCAACAAGCCTAGGGTAAAGTCTATATTTAGGCTTCGCTCGTGTGCTTCGTCTATTATAAGCACACTGTAGGCGGAGAGATACGGATCTTTTTTTATCTCTTCAAGCAGTATTCCATCCGTCATCACCTTTATTTTAGTAGACGGTGTAGTGTCATCTTGAAAACGCATTTTCAAGGCGACTTTCGAATCGCTTTCGTCTAGGTTCAACTGTGTTTTTATAAACGATGTGACATTCGATGATGCGATTCTGCGTGGCTCGGTGATGCCAATCATCAAGTTGTTGTCGTAGCAAGCCTCATGCAAAATAAGCGGAAGTTGCGTAGTTTTTCCGCTCCCTGTTGGGCTTTCAATTATTATTACTTGGTTCTTTTCGAGTGCTTCTAGAATTTCTTTTCTGTGCTTGTATATCGGTAGTGAGTAAAAATCCATTATTCGCCTTTCTTTTGAAGAAGTGACTTCTTTACTTCCTCAAAACTACTATATTTTTCTTCGTTTCTTGTTGCAATAGTTTTTAATATATATGAATCTTTCTTTACGGATAGCATATACGGAATGTTATTCATTTCAATATACTTGTATATCTGATTCATTTTGCGCGAGAGTAAGCAGTCGTCGACTCTAAAGCCCAAGGCTCTCAATTCGTTTATGTGATCTTTTTCAGTTCTATACAAATCGTCATCATACAACACGTACAAATCGGCTGTGCTTACCGTCTCTTTTGTTTTATTCCCAAGGGCAGTAATCAAACGATCAAGACCGATCGATCCGCCGACTCCAGAAACAACTTCTTTTGAAAACAAACCTGTAAGATTGTCATAGCGTCCGCCTGATGACACAGAACCTATATTTTCGCTTCCAGAAAGGAAGGTTTCGAAAACAAAACCTGTGTAATAATCAAGTCCGCGGGTGATAGAAAAGTCGACAACTATGTGTTTTTTAACAACAGAAGGTAGCACTTCGTAAATCGCTTTTAGCCTATCAAGGCTCTCTGTTTTACCCCCTAACTTCGTAGCAATCGCATTATATTCGTTAGCATCAAGAAGAACAGATGCATCTTTTTTCTCGGAAATAAATTTCAACAAAATGTCTATTTTCGCATTATCAAGTCCGAGATTTGAAAGCTCTGACTTTACACCGCTTTCGCCGATTTTTGAAAGTTTGTCAAGAATGCGAAGCACATCTGTGTTTTTGTTTTCAAGACCACAATTCTCCAAAAGAGTTTTAAGTAAGCCACGGTGCGAAATGTGAATTTTAAAATCAGATTCAGAGAGTGCCATTAGAGCATTAGCAATAACTTCGACGATCTCAGCATCGCTTAGAGCATTGTTTACACCGACTGTGTCGATATCGCACTGGTAGAACTCGCGAAAACGACCAGCCTGAGAATTCTCGCCACGCCAAACCTTAGCAATGTGGTAGCGCTTGAACGGCAACTCAATTTCCTTGTGCGAGTGCAAGGCAACAAAGCGAGCGAACGGCACGGTAAGATCGAAGCGAAGTGCAACTCGGCGACCGCCGTTATCCTCAAAGGCATAAATCTGCTTTTCGGTTTCGCCTGCACTCTTCGACAGCAATATATCCTCGTATTCAAGGCAAGGTGTGTCTATTGGCGAATAACCATAGGATGCGAACACAGTTTTCACCGTGTCTATCATTTTGCTTCGTTTAATCTCATCAAGTGGTAATGAGTCTCTAAAACCTTTTAATATCCGTGCTTCAGTCATTCTTATATTATAACACAGTTTCAATCTTTTTTAAAGATAAGATTTCGAACCTCGTTGTATATTTCTTCATAAAGGTCACTATGATCCTTCAAATACTTGATACAATTATCTCGCCCTTGGGCTATTTTTTCATCCTTGTACGAGAACCACGAACCCGTTTTTTCTATGAGTTCGTATTTAATTGCAGCATCTAAAAGCGAAGCCTCCTTTGACAATCCTTCGCCGAAATAGAGATCGGTTTCGAACTTTCTAAACGGTGGAGCAACCTTGTTCTTCACGATTTTGATTTTCACCTTGTGTCCAATCGCATCTTCTGATGTAGACTTAGAGATGGTTTCGCCTTTCCTCACTTCAATGCGAATCGATGAGTAGAACTTCAATGCATTTCCACCAGTTGTAGTCTCAGGGTTCCCAAACATCACACCGATCTTCATGCGAATCTGATTGATAAAGATGATCGTCGTGTTGGTTTTTGAAAGAAGCGAGGTAAGCTTACGCAAGGCTTGACTCATAAGGCGAGCCTGAAGGCCAACATGAGAATCACCCATTTCGCCGTCGATTTCAGCTTGTGGAGTAAGGGCTGCAACAGAGTCAACCACGATTATATCAACCGCCCCAGATCGCACAAGGCTCTCTGCAACTTCCAAAGCTTGTTCGCCCGAATCTGGCTGGCTCACCCAAAGCTCGTTTATATCGACACCGACTGCACTTGCATAAGTTGGGTCTAAGGCATGCTCTGCATCGATAAAGGCTGCAATGCCACCTTCTTTTTGTGCCTCTGCTATAGCCTGAAGTGCAAGCGTAGTTTTACCTGAACTTTCAGGGCCGTATATTTCTATAATTCTGCCATAGGGATAACCACCGCAACCTAGTGCTTCGTCTAACAGAATGCAACCAGACGGTATCACCTTTATATTCAAGTCTTTAACTCCGTCGCCAAGGCGCATCAGTGCCCCTTTGCCAAATTGCTTCTCTATCTGACTTTTAGTAGTTTCGAGTATTTCTTCTTTCTGATTTTTATCTTCGCTTATTTCAACAGTTTTAGTTTTAGAAGCCATATTCCTCCATCCTATAAAACTAATTATATAAAGAAAACGAAAAAGTTTTTATACTTTTTATGAAATTTTTTAAAAAATGTGATATAATATAAGAATATGAATGCTTTTGCCTCGTTTTTTTATGATTTTATACACAACACTCCTCTTATGGCAGCGGCGGTTAGTACACTGATTGCACAAGCCGTAAAACTTGTTATAAACTTAATCGCTTATAAAAAGTTCGACTTGTATACTCTCGTTGCAACTGGCGGAATGCCGTCAAGCCACACGGCTTGTGTTGGAGCACTTTGGGCATCAATAGCCTTGATTGAAGGAGTTGGAAGTACCGAGAGTGCCATTGCCTTCGTTTTTGCAGGAATTGTATATCGTGATGCGGTCGGTGTGAGACGACAAGCTGGAGTACATGCAAAAATTCTCAACACTCTCAATGAAGAGAGAGAGGCTAGCGAAGAAAAGTCGTTTTTGCCAAAACCTCTAAAAACACTATTAGGGCACACTCCGACTCAAGCACTCGTTGGGCTCGCAATGGGGCTGCTCGTTGGCTACCTTTACACAAGGATTACTCTCGGCTAATGCAAAAAGAAGTTGAATTAAAAGCCCACATCGCCTCAAACTCAGTTGAAACTCTAAAAAAGAATCTCACATCTCAATTTGGAAAACCAGTAGCTGAGAAAAAAAGCGACACCTATTACAAAGACGAAGATGGCTGCGATGTGCGAATTCGTGAAATTTTAGACGATTTCGTATTCACAAAGAAAGACCAATCGATGGACGGCGGAATCGAGGTAAACAACGAATACGAAAAGGTTTTAACTTTAGAAGAAAAGCAAGAATTTGAAAAAACACTCGCCCCGTTTATGAAGAAGGCAAAAATTGGCTACATTTGGTCAACAAAAATTGAAAACTTTGATGTCAACATCGAGCTTGTAAAAGTGAGTGGCTATTATCTTAATACACCGACTCTACCAATTGAAGAAAAAAACCTTGGCTACTTTTTAGAGACAGAGTTTTTGATTGAATACTCCGAAAATGAGAATATCACTGACAGAATCACTCTGGCAAAGCAATTACTTGAGGCTTTTTACAAACGATACAACCTATACGAAAGCATCGAGAGGAAAAAATATATGCAATTATTGCACTAATGCGACATTTAAAATTGCCACAAGATTAAACGAATTATTTTCCAACACAAAAACGAGAAAACAGATTCGTCAAAATATCTTCTGTAACATTTTCTTTACCAAGCAACACTGCAATAGGAGAAATGGCTTCCTTTAGAATACTACTCGAAGCCTCAATCGGGGTATGCTCGTTTAACAATTCTAGAGCATCGCTTGCCTTTTTTACAAGCGAGAGTGTCGTTTGGCTGAGAAGCATAAACTCGCCGTCTTTTGTGGAGGCATCGATGTCACTTACGGATGATTTTATCGCACGGATGATATCAAAAAGCCCCTCTTTTGTAGTGGCACTGAATGGTATTGCACCCTGATTTTTCCAAACCTCCACACTATCGCTAAGGCGAGATGTGAGTTTGTCTTCCTTTGTGAGTATGTTGATAACTTTACACTTTGGTGTAGACTTGTACTCGGAAAGTTGCTTGTCGATTTCGCTCTTGCTGTGTTCAAGCGAGATTAGGTGTAGGATTATATCTGAACTTGACAGAATGTCACTAGTCCTAGAAATTCCTTCTGCTTCTATTCCAGTTGCATCGTCATTTAAGCCTGCAGTATCGAATAAGTTTATTGTGTATCCGTCGATTTCAACCGTCTCTTTAATATAGTCGCGAGTTGTACCCTTTTCACTGCTCACAATCGAACGGTTGGAATTCAACAAAATATTGAACAATGTACTTTTGCCAGCATTAGTATCACCAACGAATGCAACATTGAGCCCACCTTTTAAAACATTGCTGATTGTATAATTTTCCTGAAGATGCAAAAGTAAATTTTTTACTTCGTCTACTTCAGCCTTTGGATACGATATATCTTCATCGTATTCGTCTTCACTATAATCAAGCTGCAATTCAAATAGCGACGAAAGATGCAGGAGTTTTTCGTAGAGTGTTTTTATACGTTCGTCGATAAAGCCTTCTCGAGACTTCAAACTGAAAGCTCGTGTTTTTTCATTTGTGCTTTCGATTAAATCGAGTACGGCTTCCGCCTCGGTGAGTGTCACCGCACCATTTGAAAAGGCACGAAATGAAAATTCGCCACCCTCTGCTTTTCTAAAGCCTGCCTTTTCAAAGCATAAGTTCAGAGCTTTTATTACGGCAATACTTCCGTGAGACGAAACTTCAACCGCCTCTTCTTTTGTGTAGCCATGACCTTTTGGATAAATTGTTAATACCACTTCGTCGATCTTCTCTTTTGTATCTTTATCGACGATAAAGCCGTATGCGACTTTTGGTTTTTTTACATTGTCAAAAGCCTTTTTATTAGAGAAAATCGCCCGGAAAAGATCGAATGTTCCCTCCCCAGATGTCCTAAAAACAGCAAGTGCCGATTTGCCATAAGGAGTGGCTAGAGCAAAAATTGGTGCAAAATCAAAGTATAAAGCATTGTCCACATTTGTATTTTATATTATATTAATAATATATGCAAAAGCATTTTAGAATATTTTTGTTTTTGTCTCTCTTATTTTTAGTCGTTTTCACACAAAGCTGTAGGAAAACAGAAGAGGCAGAAGCTCTTGTATTCCCAGATATTCTATTAAGAGATGCAACTTATCTTCTTGGTCGTAGCGATGAAGAAGACATTCTATTTAAGGCAAAAGAGATTGACATATATATAGATGACGAAAAGGCGGAACTAAAGGATTCTGAATTTGAGCAGAAAAAGGAGAAGAGCGAGGATCTTTTAATTTCTGGCAGAGCAGATATAGCAAATATAAATACAAGAACCTACGAAAGTTCTCTTAAGGGCAATGTGCATCTACTGCTCCACGAAGACAACAACTCCATAGATGCAGACGAAATTGTATGGGATAAGGATAACGGCGAAATTATATCAAACGGAAGCCTCACACTAAACTATGGCGATGTAACTGTATCAGGCTTAGATTTTAAGGGCAATATCAAAACTGGTGTGTTTACATTTAGAACCATCATAAGCGGAGTAATCAAAGGCGAAGCGCCAGTAGAAGAAACCCCTGTTCCTAGCATGCAAGAAGTGCCAAGCACTACTCCAGAAGAAGAGCAAACGCCAGAATCAACAAAAACAGAAGAAACTCCAGAAATTGAAGAAGAGATGCCAGGCGAAATCACGGATACAGAAGAAATCACAACTCCACCTACTCAAGAAGAACAGCTCTATGAGCCTACCACACCTGAAATTGAAACACCAGAGCCTGAAACTTCTGGACCAGAAGCTCCACCCACTAGCGAGACTCAAGAAGAGATTGCAACAGAAATGCCAGAGACAGAAGAAACCGTACAGCCAGAAGCACCAGAGCCAACACCAGAAGAAACCCCAACTACTACCCCAGAAGAACCTCTAGATATGCCGACGGAGTTCCCTAGCGAAGCCCCAGAAGAATCCTATACGGAAGTCCCAGAGGAAACTCCTAGCACCGACACAAGTACAGAAATAACACCGTCTCAAACAGAAATGCCAGTTGATCCCGAAACAACAGAAACTCCTACTACAGAAGAAACTCAAGAAGAAACTCCTGCTGAAACTCAAGCACCGCCTCAAAGCGAAACTGACGAGGAAATTACAGAGACCGAAGATACTGAACAAAATGTTCAAATCCCTGAAATTCCTGAAATTCCTGAAAAAGACGAAGAAACTCCTAAAGAGATAGAGACATTCGAGCCAATTGTTGATATAATAGTAATAACAAGGGATGGAAAAATTGTTGAATAAAAAACACATCGCGCTTTTAATTATTGCACTTTCCTCAATTTTTGCAAGTATTGCATTTGCAGACGACATAACCTTTAGTGCAGGCTACACAAGAATTGCAATGAAGGGCGAGAACAAAACTGTTGAGCTCACCGAGAATGTAAAGGTCTCCACTGGCGACATAGACATAACGGCGGAGAAAATAACAATCTCTGGCGACGACTATTCGTTTCTCTCTTGCTCTGGCAATGTCAGAGTTATAGACCACAAGCGCGACATAATAATAGCATCGTCGTCCCTTTCCTATAACCGCAAGACCGAATACATCGTTATTGACGGCTGGATTGAGATGCAAGACACCAAAAACGAGGTCAGTGTATCTGCAGCCTGGCTTGAGTTTGACCTTGACGGCGGAGTGCTTCGCTTGCAAATGCAGGCAAAGATCCTAAAAAGCACATCAAAGGGACCGATGGTTTGTAGAGCCGACAATGTAAACTACGACAGAAATACAGAAAAGCTCACATTGATTGGCAATGCAAAGGTAGACTGGAATGGCGATAACTACAGTTCTGAAAAACTCTCTGTAGATCTGCAAACAGAAGAAATCGTAATGACTGGAAGCATAAAGGGTACTGTAAATGGATGATAATAAGAAGCCTGAAGAAAATATACTCTCGATAGTTGGACTTCAAAAATACTACGGCAAAAAGTATGTAGTAAAAGGCATTTCATTCTCGATGAAAGGTGGCGATATCGTCGGACTTCTTGGACCAAATGGTGCAGGGAAAACCACAACATTCTTTATGGTTGTTGGCTTTATAAAATCGTACGGTGGCAAAATCTTCATCAACAACGAAGACATCACTCACCTTCCTATGTATGAGCGTTCAAGAAAGGGTTTAGCCTATCTTCCGCAAGAGCCATCAGTGTTTAGGAAGCTATCGGTTGAAAACAACATCCGTCTTGTGCTAGATTCTAGAAAGGAACTTTCGAAAAAGGAAAAAACCGAAGAATGCGACAGGCTTCTCGAAGAATTCGGCATCACAGGACTACGAAAACAGCCAGGCTACACACTTTCAGGCGGAGAACGCCGACGCTGTGAAATAGCCCGCTGTCTTGCCACAAAGCCAAAGTTCTTGCTCCTTGATGAACCATTTGCAGGAATTGACCCAATCGCGGTGAACGAAATCAAGAACATTATTAAACATTTAGCGACAAAAGGAATCGGAGTGCTTATCACCGACCACAATGTAAGAGATGCACTTGCCGTAACTTCGTGTGGCTATATCATCAGCAACGGCTCAATCCTTGTGTCTGGAACAAAAGACGAACTTATGAGCAACAAAACCGCGATTGATGTTTACTTTGGCAAAGATTTTGAAGAAAATCAATAGCTTCTAAATAGCCAAACAAACCTTTACCAGCGATTGTTTTGTCAGCATAAAGACTGACATAACTGTGATGTCTAAAGTGTTCACGCGATTCTATATCAGTAATGTGTACCTCAACGGTTGGAATATTAACGGCTTTAAGGGCATCAAGGATTGCAATGCTTGTATGTGTATAAGCACCAGGATTTATTACAATTCCATCAAATCGCCCTAAAGCCTTTTGTATTTTTGTGACTATGCTACCTTCTGAATTAGACTGGTATAAACGAACCTTAATTCGACTACTTTTAGCATAAACCTTTATGTACTTTTTTAGAGTCACATAAGTCTCATTGCCATAGAGATTTTTTTCCCTAATGCCAAGCATATTGAGATTAGGTCCGTTTATAACCAAAATTTTCATTTTGCTAAATACTCGTTAATCGCGGCTGCCGCCTTTCGCCCTTGCCCCATTGCAAGGATCACTGTTGCAGCACCAAGCACAATATCGCCACCTGCATACACATGCGGATAGGACGTTTCAAGAGTATCTTCGTTCACAACGAAGTTGCCTCTCTTGTTCGTCTCAATCTCTGGTGTAGACTTTTTGATAAGTGGGTTGGAAATATTGCCGATTGCAACAAGAACTAAATCGCAAGGATATGTTTTCTCACTGCCTTCGATGATTATTGGGCGTCGTCGTCCAGAGGCGTCAGGTTCGCCAAGTTTGCACTCAAGAAGCACAACTCCAGTAACATTGCCTTTTTCATCAGTGATAATCTCTTTTGGATTGTGAAGGAGCATAAACTCAATGCCCTCTTCTTTAGCATGTAGCACTTCTTCCTTACGAGCTGGAACCTCTTCTTCGCTTCTGCGGTAGATAATAGCAACACTTTCTGCACCCATTCGGCGAGCGGTACGAGCAGCATCCATTGCCACATTGCCTGCCCCAAAGACTGCAACTCGCTTTGCCCTCAAGATTGGAGTGCGAGCAACTGAACTATCGTAAGCCTTCATCAAGTTTACACGCGAAAGGTATTCGTTTGCAGAAAGCACTTGTGGGGCATTCTCGCCTTTTATGTTCATAAAGTTTGGAAGGCCTGCACCAGATCCAACGAATACAGCATCAAAGCCATCCTCATCAAATAATTGTTTTATGGTGCGAGTACGACCAATAAGAGTGTCAAGATGCATATGTACACCGAGTTTTTCAAGATTTTCAAACTCTTTTTGAACGATGGTTTTTGGAAGCCTAAACTCAGGAATGCCATAAGTTAACACACCACCAAGCTTGTGGAAAGCTTCGAAAATGTGAACTTCGTGTCCAGCTTTTACAAGATCTGCCGCACAAGCCGCCCCTGAAGGACCTGAACCTACAATCGCGACTTTCTTACCAGTCGGCTTTGCTTTTGTAATTGGCACTTCGCGATTAGTCTCTCGGCTATAGTCAGCGACAAAGCGTTCAACTCTACCGATTGCTACGGCTTCGTCTACATTCTTGTGCATCTTACCAACGGTGCAATCTTTTTGGCATTGCTTTTCCTGAGGACAAACTCGACCACAGATGCTTGGGAATAGTGAACTTTCGTGAATCACATCTTCGGCACCGTAAAAGTCTTTTTCGGCAACCTTGCTAAGGAATAGCGGAATGTCTATTCCCACTGGGCATCCATTTACACAAGGTTTGTTTTTGCAATTCAAACAGCGCTCTGCTTCTCTAACTGCTTGTTCCTCCGAAAACCCAAGTGCAACCTCTTTCATATTGTTTACACGCACTTTTGGGTCTTGATTCTTCATTATGTCAGTCTTTTCTTTAGAACGGTTCATGCTTTGCCCTCCGGAATATTAAGCTCTATATGACACTTGTGATGTGCTTCTTGCTCTTGCGGTTTGTATGTACCCATACGAGCAAACATATTGTCCCAGTCTACAAGATGAGCATCAAAATCAGGACCATCAACACAGACGAATTTAGTCTCGCCACCGATGCTAACACGGCAACAACCACACATTCCTGTGCCATCAATCATAAGTGTATTTAGTGAAACTATAGTTGGAACATTGTATTCTCGAGTAGTCTTTTCGCAGAACTTCATCATAATTGGAGGACCGATTGCAATAACTCTATCTACATCGCCCTTTTCAAGAAGTTCTTTAAGCGGTTCAGTTACAACACCTTTACGACCAGAAGAGCCATCGTCTGTAATTACAATAATGTTTGGATCGACAGACGAGTTCTCTTTCATCATAACGAGAAGATCCTTTCGGCGAGCTCCTGCGATTATCGTAACCTTATTGCCTTTTTCCTTCAAAGCCTTTGCGATTGGATAGAGAGGAGCAAGCCCAATTCCACCACCGACACAAACTACATGGCCGAAGTTTTCTATCTCTGACGGTGTACCAAGAGGTCCTAAGACATGTGCAATAGAATCACCCGCTTTAAGCAGAGCCAAGCGATGAGTAGACTCACCTACGGTTTGAAATACGATGCTAACCGTGCCTTTCTTAGGATCGCTATCGGCAATTGTAAGAGGAATACGCTCATCCCCCTCGCCTCCACAATGTACAACTAGGAATTGACCTGGAAGTGCATTTTCAGCAACATCCTTCGCCTCTATTACAAAGTGAAAAACCTCATCGCTGAGTTTCTCACTGAAGATAATCTTATTCATTATGCCTCCGTTTTAGAGTAATAAACTTCTTATTCTTATATTATAACACAGATTCCAGAAATTTGCTATAATTATTTTGATTTTTCTTCAGCCTCTCTATTCCACTTAACTGCAAGGCGGAAAAATGGGTGAGCAAAAAGGGTTAAAACTGCCTTCAGCACATAGGTTGAGATTAGAATACTCACAAAAACTGAAGTTTCATAAGAACCGACAAAGGCTATGGTGCAGAAAATAAGAGTGTCTATAAGTTGCGAAATAGCGGTAGAACCGATGTTACGAAGTGCAAGTTTTTTCTCGCCCTTTTTGCGAAAATAGTCAAACGAATAAACATCGTGGAGATTAGACACAAGGTAGGCAACAAGCGAGCCTAGTGTTATTCGTAAAAACGGTGTGAATAAAGTCGAAAGCGCATCTTTTGCACTCGGGTTCACATCCATTTTTAATTGTAGTGTTAGACACATAATCACAAGTGTCATAAAACTCACAAGAAAGCCAAGGTACACCGCTTTTTTAGAAGTGTCCTTGCCGTAAATCTCGCTCATTATGTCGGTGCATAAAAAGCTTGCAGCATACATCGCATTGCCAAGAGTGATTACGAAGCCAAACAATTCTAGAGTTTGTGTGACTAAAATATTAGCAAGGATCACAGAAGTGGCAACAAAAGCAAAAAGCCCCTCCTTTTTGAAAAGGCGAAAGAATAGAAGCAAAAACGAAAAGGTCAAAACCGTACTTACAATTAAAATCAGATAGTTCATAAAAAATTCTTTAACACTCCATATGCTCTACTCTCATCTTCCTCCTTCACCACAAGTGTGAGTTTATTATGAGTAGAGTAGACTTCAAAAACATTGATATTTTCATCATAAAGGCATTTAAACACCTTGTAAATCACACCTTCCGTCTCTAAAAAGCCCTTTTGAAAAATTATAACAAGGCAAGAAAGCCCAGAGATCTTCGAAAGCACGGCTTCGCCTGAAAACATCTCTTCAAGCAATGTTCTATTCTTCGCACTTGTGATTACCGAAATCTCATTGCCACCTATTGTATAGTTTAAAAAGGCATCGGTGCTCTTTACAATCTTGGCAAACCGTGTAAGTTTTTCTTCACTGCTGTGACTCGCCTTTACATTGAGCGAACAAATGTCGCTTGTCATCACCACTTCGTAAGAGATGTTCTTCATTTTGGAGAGTATGAGCTGTTCAATATTCTTCTCGTTCTCGGCTTTCATCAGCCGCTTTATCGCCATAGTGATAGTGCTTACATTAACATCGTCATTTGTAGCCTCATCAACCTGTGGCTTTATCTCGAGAGCTAAGGCGGAAACATTTACGATATCACGCTTCAAAAGATTGTAGACAGACCTATCGCGATAGACTATGTTTTGAACAGCTTCTGATACTTTCACTTGAGGCTCTTAATCTCCTTGATTATTTCTTCAACATCAGAAAAGCCCTTGTACACCGAGGCAAAACGAATATAAGCGATTGGAGATACTTCTTTGAGCTTTAGAAGGGCAGCATCGCCGATTTCTGTTGTGGTAAGCACATTTTTCTTTTCAAGTGCTTTAGTGTAGAGACTGAGGGTGAGATTTGAAATCAACTCATCTTTTTTAGCCTCGTCTATGATCATACTAGACAGTGCTGTAGTCAAACTCTTCTTCAGTTTTTCCTCAGAGAATGGCTCGCGTCGTCCGTTTTTCTTAACCACGGTAATTGCATGAAGTTCTAGGGTTTCTAGAGTGGTGAACCTTTTGTTGCAATTTGCACATTCCCTTCGGCGTCGAGTAACCGCACCACCTCTAGATTCACGCGAGTCCACCACAAAGGTATTATTCGAAAAGCAATAAGGGCATTTCATCAATTTTTACTCTCTTCTTTGCTCTTTGATTTTCTGTTGATCACCTTGTTTATTATAGCCACAGTCACAAAGATTATGCCGATTGATACAACCAACAATCCCCATGCAATAAAGCCAAACTTAACTGCTTCTGCTGTACTCATAGCCTCAAGGCTAGTTATGTGTAAACCAAACATACTTCCTCCTTAACCGAACATACCAAGAATCAAACCGCCTGCAAGCACAGAGCCGATTTGACCTGCAACATTAGCACCTATTGCAAACGGCAATAAGAAGTTTTGCCTATTTGCCTCATTTCCAACCTTTTGAACCACACGAGCCGACATTGGGAATGCAGAAATTCCTGCTCCTCCAATAAGCGGATTGATCTTTTTGTTTTTGGGCAAGAATATGTTTATAATCTTCAAAAAGAACACACCACAAGCCGTATCAAAGATAAATGCAAGTAAGCCAAAGCCGATAATCATCAGTGTCTGATATGAAAGAATTTCAGACGCCTTCATCATCGGTGCTATAGCAAGACCAAGCAATAATGAAATGAGTGGCGAAAGTACATTTTGTGCAGCATTAGAAAGCGAATCAAGCACGGTGCATTCGCGAAGCAAATTTCCAAACATAAGCATACCGACAAGGGCAGCAGAATCTGGCGCCATAATCGAACACACGATAGTCACAACGATTGGGAACATTATGCGAGTGAATTTTGAAACATCTGCACCTCTATAGCGCATCTCTATCGCTCGCTCTTTTTTAGTCGTTGTAAGTTTTAACACCGCAGGCTGAATAATAGGCACAAGCGCCATATAACAATATGCCACGATCAAAATCGGTGCGGTAAAGTTAGAACCGAGGCGCTGGGACACAAGAATTGCAGTAGGTCCGTCGGCCGCTCCGATAATACCGATAGAAGCCGCATCCTTTAAGGGAAAGAAGAACGAAGCAAGCATCATCGTTAGGAATATTCCGCCCTGTCCAGCCGCTCCTACAAAGATCAGCCACGGCTTTTGAATAAGCGGTCCAAAGTCAATCATAGCTCCAATCCCTATAAACAAGAGAAGCGGAAATACTTCGTATGTGTCTATGCCGAAATTATAGAGCCACGAGATAATTCCAACATCATTGGCTATAACAGAGCCTGGCAAGTTCACAAGAATAGCACCAAACCCCATTGGTAGCAATAGAGTAGGCTCCATCTCCTTCTTTATTGCTAAATAAATCAGCAATAGACCGACTAAGATCATAACGATCTGAAGCAATAATTCTGTGTTCATACCTTTAGTATAATCTTATTCGCACTTTACATCAAGATTAAAGCAAAAAAAAACGGCAGAAGGTCATTCCGCCGTTTCCTATTATAAATACTTGTATTTTAATATAGTTGTTTTAGTTATCGATGATCTTACATCATTCCGCCCATACCTGGATTCTGTGGCATAGCTGGCTCTGGTGCAGGAATATCTGTCACTGCACATTCTGAAGATATGATGAGTTCTGCAATGCTTGCAGCCTTTTCAAGAGCTGTACGAGCAACCTTGAGTGGGTCGATAATACCGAGTGTCATCATATTGCCCCACTGCATAGCAGCAGCATCAAAGCCAACACCCTGTTTCTCGTTCTTGCATTTATCAGCAATCACACTGCCATCAAGTCCTGCATTTGATGCAATCTTCTTGATTGGTTCGGTGATAGCACGAATTATAATGTTGTAGCCCATCTTTTCATCATCAGAAAGCTTTGAAAGATCTGCCTTTTCAAGAGACTTTGAAGCCTGGCAAAGTGCAACACCACCGCCAGGAATAACACCTTCTTCGATAGCAGCACGAGTTGCATTGAGTGCATCTTCAACACGAGCCTTCTTCTCTTTGAGTTCTGTCTCTGTTGCAGCACCTACATTGATTACAGCAACACCACCTGCGAGCTTTGCAAGACGCTCTTGGAGTTTCTCCTTATCGTAATCGCTTGTAGAAGCTTCGATCTGCTTACGAATCTGAGCGACTCTATCTTTAATGTCGGCACTCTTACCTTCGCCGTTGATGATTGTTGTGTTTTCCTTTTCAACCTTGACACTCTTTGCCTTACCAAGCATTGAGATATCGGCGGTTTCAAGAGTAAGACCAAGCTCCTCTGCAATCACCTTGCCGCCTGTAAGAATTGCGATGTCTTGTAACATATCCTTTCGTCTGTCGCCAAAGCCTGGTGCTTTAACAGCAACAACTTGTAGAACACCGCGAACTGCATTTACAACGAGTGTTGCAAGAGCTTCGCCGTCTACATCTTCTGCAATAATCAAAAGTGGCTTGTTGCTACCAGCAACTTTCTCAAGAAGTGGGAGCAATTCTTTCATATTCGAAATCTTCTTATCATAAATAAGAATGTATGGATGATCGAGAACTGCTGTCATATTCTCTGTGTTTGTGCAGAAATAAGCAGACAAATAACCGCGGTCGAACTGCATTCCTTCAACAAAATCAGTAGTTGTTGCAATGGTCTTACTCTCTTCGATAGTGATGACACCGTCTTTGCCGACCTTCTCCATTGCGCCTGCGATTTCATCACCGATTGCTCTGTCGTTGTTTGCAGAAATTGATGCAACCTGTGCGATCTCTTCCTTGCCTTTCACCTGCTTTGCATTCTTTTTGAGCTCTGCAACTACATCACCAACAGCCTTGTCCATACCACGGCGTAGACCCATAGGATTTACACCAGCAGCAACACCTTTGAGTCCTTCCTTAACGATAGAACGAGCAAGTACTGTAGCGGTTGTTGTGCCGTCTCCTGCGATGTCGTTAGTTTTAGAAGCAACTTCTCTTAAAAGCTGAGCACCCATATTTTCAAACGGATCTTCAAGTTCAATATCGCGAGCGACAGACACTCCGTCCTTTGTGATTGTTGGTGCTCCATATTTTTTGTCAAGTAAAACGGTGCGACCTTTTGGTCCAAGTGTTGCAGAAACTGCATCAGAAATCTTCTCAATTCCCTTCACTAGTGAACTTCTAGCATCTTCACCAAATTTAAGTTGTTTTGCCATATTTTCGTATTTCTCCTAGACTTAATTATAATGTACTTAATTTCGTACATATGTATAATACGAAAGTTTCGTCTAAAAATCAAGAGTATTTTTCATTTAGATGCGAACTTGACAGAATGTACAAGTTTTAAAGCTTAGTTTTACCAGCGACCGCCACCACCGCCACCAAAGCCTCCGCCTGAAAATCCGCCACCGATTCCGCCTCCTCCCATAGAGAGACCACCACCGCCTTTTGTTATCCCACCAAAGTCTGAAACTTTGATACTCGTTGGAATATAAGAGTAAAACGAACGGGTGAAATGAGTAAACAATAGATAATCGAACACCGTGAAATTACCATAAAGCCACTCTGGCTGTTCTAACTTTATACCCTTCTCAAACTTGGCAGTCCACTTTTTTTCACATTCAAGCGGAATTGCATAGGCTAAAGTTTTGTAGAAATAATGCGGATCTTCGTTTATTAGAGTCTCAAGCTTTTCCTTTTCAACCGTTTCGATAAAATCTTTTAGCCCTAAAAGATGCTCCATACTTGATGCATAGAACTCGCTTTTCTTCCTAATCTTTAGTATTACAAAAACATCAACACATAGTGCAATAACAAAGGCAATAAGTGTGCTGAGGCGAACAATCGAATTAGCCGAAACACCTAACACTCCAGTAAACGAAAGAAAATGTATTCCTAAAAATAGTGCAACTTCTACGACAAGCACAGCAATCGATTTATGGTATTTTTTCACACTCGCCCTTTCATACATCGCCTTGTCTCCGTTTGAATATAGGCTACTGAGAACTCCGCGAATCGCAGAAAGTGTATTTCCAAGATTGAGGCTTGAATCGCTTAAATTTACATCGCTAGAATTCTTAAATATAGACGAAAACAGAATTTCTTCTTCGCGAGAAAAGCTCTCGTCGCTCTCTTTCACCTTGTGGAGAATAATCTCGTCTTTTGAAAAAGCATTTTTCTTTTCGTTAAACTCTATCGTCAAAAATCCATTCTCGGCAAAATTCAAGATCGCACCAGATAAAGCCTTGCCATCAGTCTCTTTCTTATAAAGGTAGCGAGCATCAAGCGGAGTGATCCCATTTGGCGGATAACTTCCAACAACTGGAGTGAGAAATCGCGAATGTGGCGATCTTATATACATCACAAGTAGCGAAATTGTGGTAGAAACAAGAGCTGCAATTAAAATCGAAAGCAAGATATTTTCAAGTGGCACCTCTTTTCTTGCACCGACAAAATAGCCATCACTCAGAGCCACTAGACTAGTAAGGGCTTCTCGTGGTCTCAAGTTTTGAACATAGCCACTAATCACATTGTTGTCTATTTTATAAGCCACACCGCTTGTAGTTGCCCCCCCATAAAGCCCACGATAAAACTTTACATCGCTATTTTTTAAAGTAGCGTCGCTTGGAAATTCGATTGTAAATTCGACATTTCTGATTGGAACATCCCAAGACGAACCGATTAGATTGTAGTAGAATGCATCGAAACAATCGTATTTATCTTCACCAACATCGTAAATATAACATATGTTATACTTTTTTAAACCAGTAAGATATACTCCCCTATTTCCAAGCACATACGATATAGCATTACTACTTTTTTCAACATCGGCGATATTTGTGTTTGCTGTAAAACCTGATACTTTTATTTTCCTATTGTCATAGCCACGAGTTGGAATTACACGGTAAATTCCTTGGCTTGGTGTGTCAAAGTAATACGAAATTTCTTCTGCAACTTCATAAGCATTGTTTTTATTCACCTTGATGTTTATTTTATAATCGGAAATAAATGAGTTGTCTGCATATAAAGGAGATGCAAAGAGTGTAAAACATACAAAGGCTATAATCAATATCGCTACTATGTTTTTAAGTTTCATTTATTTCTCCTTTCCGTTTTAATTCAGTATACTTTAGTGAAAGATCTACGATACTCTCGATTGTCAAATCATCAGAGCGTAGATTTTCTTTAAGATTCAACTCGCTTAATACAGCCGAAGTTCTATCCGCAAAAATTCCACCAAGATTGTTCTTGATTGTCTTACGGCGAAGAGCATATACCGCTCGGTTTACTTTTACAAAGTCGCCGTACGAATCTTTAACCTTGGCGTAAAGTTTGCCATCATTTTTGGTTAAAACGACCACACTGCTATCAATTTTCGGCGATGGCCAAAAATCACCAGGGCGAAGAGTCAGAATTATTTTCGCATCGTACGACAAAGATGCAAGTGTGGTAATTGAAGAGCGATCGTTCTTATTCTTGAAAGATAGTCTCTCTGCAACTTCCTTTTGAAGGGTGAACACCATCCTTTCTGGTAGCACCTGATTTTCAAGCATTTTTGCTATTAAAACCGTGCCGACATTATAAGGAAGATTGCCAGCAATCACGAATGGTACTGTCTTTTCTTTGAATACTGTTTCTAAAGCATCCCCCTCTACTAAGGTAAAATTCAGCTCATCCTTAAAAGCTTCTTTTAGTATTGAGATGAAGCCATAGTCCAACTCAAAGCACTTAAGTTTACAACCGCTCTTCAAAATTAGCGAAGTAATACTACCCAGGCCTGGACCTATCTCCCACACCTCATCTGTAGGAGATAGACCTGCGGTTATCGAAGTAGCAATTTTCTCACGACCAGAATTGCTTATAAGGAAATTCTGACCGCGCTCTTTAGTCGGAGTAAAGCCATACTCGGAAAGCAACTGTTTTATCGAGGAGATACTACTATAATCAAAACTCCACATCAACTAAAAGAGACTTTTACATTCTCCCTCTCTTTTTCATCAATCTCTAAATAGCCCTTTCGCTTATAGCCAAACATCTTTGCAACTATGTTAGAAGGGAACACCTCAACTGCTGTGTTGTACTGTTTCACAACCGCATTATAGTATTTGCGAGATGCAAGAATTTCATCTTCCATCTTATTTAGAGTGTTTTGTAGAGAGGTAAAATTCGTATTAGCCTTAAGATCAGGATAACTCTCCGAAAGTGCAAACAAACGACCAAGAGCATTTGTCATACTCTTTGAGGCAGAGTCAACCTCCTCAATTGTGGTTGCACTCATTCCGCGGTTGCGAGCATTGATCACATTCTCCAGAGTCTCTTTTTCGTGCGAAGCATAGCCCTTTACAGTTTCAACCAAATTTGGAATCAAGTCAAAACGCTTTTTAAGAGTTGCATCAAGCTGTGAAAAAGATTCCTCAATCCTATTCTTTAGCCTTACAAATTTATTGTATTCTGCACATACAAAAACGGCTAAAATTAGAACTATTGCAAGTACTATAAAAAGAGCAATCATAGTTCCTCCTACTTTAATAGATCGGCAACAGCGATCAAGTTTTTATTTTTGGTGCTACCATCTATTATCGAATTTGCAAGTTTCTTTCCAAGCTGGACACCCTCTTGATCGAAACTGTTGATATTCCAAATAAAGCCTTGGAACATCACCTTGTTCTCAAAATGCGAAAGCAAAAGTCCAAGGGTGTACGGTGTAAGACTATCCGCAAAAAGCATAGTAGACGGTCGCATTCCAAAGAATGTCTTATGCTCGTTAAGCTCGTGTTCACAACAATCACAATCCTCGCCGTGATTATGATTCTCATCACCACCGCTCATCTCAAGGTGTCCTTCTGCGAAAGCCACTTCCTGAGCTGCAACATTTGCATTGAGTTTGAACTGAGAATCCTTGAGAAGTGAAGCCACTTTACTATTTTCATCAATAGCAGAATTGTGTTTAAATGCGATAAACTCAAGCGGAATAAACGGAATTCCCTGATGTAAATATTGATAGAACGAATGCTGACCATTTGTGCCACTTGCTCCCCAAATGATTGGTCCCATAAGATAATCATCGGACAAGAAAGTGCCATTCATATCATCCTGTTTACCATTCGACTCCATATCAAGCTGTTGTAGATGAGAGACAAAATAAGTAAGTGCTTCAGAATATGGTAGCACAGCAAGAGTCGGCAGTTGCAAGGCATCAAGATAGTACATCCCAATGCATGCATCTAAAAGGCTTCGGTTTTCACTAACACTCTTTTGAGTATAAGCATCAACATCGCTATCGTGAGCTCCTTTGAGAAATTCGGATGCGATTTGTTCCCCATAAGAGAGTGAAATGGTCAAAAGCCCAACCGCACTAGTCACCGAATATCGGCCACCGATGTAATCGTCAATAAAGAACGATTTTAGCACATCGCTTGAGGTCGCAAGCGGGCTTGTCTTACTAGTTACAGCCAAAAGATGCTTTGTAAAATCAAAGCCAGGCGTTGCCTTTTCTTCAGAGAGTGCCTTTACAATCTTGTAGTTCTGCAAGGTTTCAAGAGTTGTGCCACTCTTAGACACGAGTATAAACAAGGTCTCTTCTGGATCGATTTTATTCATTACATATATTGCATTTTCAGGATCAACATTTGAAATAAAGTATGGTTCAATTATGTCGACCTTGTTCTTCAATGCATAAGAATAAAGTGCTCGAGACATAGCTTTGGGGCCAAGATCTGAACCGCCGATGCCAATTTGCACGACATTCTTGATCTTTTTGCCTGTGCTACCGAGAATTTTACCTTCTCTCACAGAAGACACAAATTCAAAGACCTTGCGTCGTTCATCAGAATAGAACTGCTCCTTATCCTCACCGTCGACAACGATCTTTTTTCCAAGAACATTGCCACGTAAAAGGTGGTGTAGAACTGCTCTATCCTCCCCTGTGTTTACTCTCTCACCATTCAAGAGTGCTTCAAACTTCTCAAAGACTTTAGCTTCTTTTACAACTTTGTCAAAAGCTTTGATATGTTTTACATCTATTGGTGCATAAGCATAGAGCATTTTTAAATCTGTACTACGAGTGATGCATTCATCAACTCGCTTATCACTTATCTCATGAATATCGGCAGGATCTATACTAAAAAGAGCCTTAGTCGATTTCATATCTTCAAAGCTTGGTGCTTTTATTGTGTATGCCATTTTAATCCTTTATTATATTATAACACATTTTAAGAAAAAGTGCAAAAAATATGTTAAAACTCATTACATTTCGGACACATCATTTACAATATAATTTGCTTTTTCTAGTTTATCAGAATACTCCGCTGGTGTCAACAAACCTAAAGAT